>ENA-UONZ01001297-UONZ01001297.1-human-gut-metagenome-genome-assembly--contig:-C93old-NODE-1297-length-29404-cov-35.328768_pt1 | contig 29404 bp, 28 predicted proteins | sample MGYA00242468_ERZ724015 | MGnify/ENA metagenome assembly ERZ724015
CGGCTTGTGAAAATAGGTAGTCGCCGACTTAACAAAGAGCTCTGAGAGAAATCTCGGGGCTTTTTTTACGTATAGAATATGAATTTTCTACAAATAAAGCAAGATATAATTGAAAATTCATATTTTGTTAAAGTACTTTATAGGAATTAGTTGCAGCTAAGGGATGCTTATGATACAATAATAATATGTTATTGTGATGAAAAATGGGATTTGACGAGGATGTATTACAAAATGAAAGGAAGTAGTTGCGGTGAAGGTGGCGATGATCGGGCACAAGGATTTTCCAAGTCGCTCGGGCGGTGTAGAGGTCATGGTCGGCGGGCTGGCCAGAAGTCTGGTGGAACGCGGCTATGACGTTACCGTGTATAACCGCGGCTTGGAAAAGCACCATAATGTGTACGATGTGGACGGCGTTCACGCACGGCGGGTGTTTACCCTGCAAAAGCCTGCACTGAATGCCACGATCTACTCTTTTCTGGCTACTTTTGATGCGCTGTTCCGGGGTTTTGATGTGATCCATTACCACGCCATCGGACCCAGCGTACCGCTGCTGATCGCTAAACTGTTCGGCAAGCACACCGTATGTACGGTGCACGGTTTGAACTGGAAGGTGGACAAGTGGCGCGGCTTTGCAAGCCGTTACATGAAGCTGGGAGAGAAGATCGCCGCAAAATATGCGGATGATCTGGTGGTGCTTTCGGAGACGGAGTGGAACTATTTTTTGCAGAAGTATGACCGCGCGTCTATTCTGATCCCCAATGCTATCCGCTTTTATGAAAGGCACGATTGCAGTCTGATCCGGGAAAAATATGGGCTGAAGCAGGGAGAGTACATCCTGTATGTGGGGCGCATCTCGCCGGAAAAGGGCACGATGGATCTGGTGGAGGGCTACCGCAAAGCCAAGACGGGGAAAAAGCTTGTACTGGTCGGCCCGCTGGATGACAGCGAATATTGCAGAGCAGTACAGCAGCAGGCACAGGATGACCCCAATATCATCATGACAGACTATGTGGTGGGCGACCCGCTGAAGGAGCTTTACAGCAACTGTGGACTGTTCGTTCTGCCCAGCCACACCGAGGGGCTTTCTCTATCTTTGCTGGAGGGGCTGTCTATCGGTGCACGGTGTCTGGTGAGCGATATCTCCGAGAATACGGTCGTGACCGACATTTATGGCGCGGCCTTTACGCCGGAGGATACGGACGACCTTGCCCGGGCGCTGGAGCGAGAATGCGCACAGGAGTACCCGGACGCAATGCGGCAGCAACAGATCGAGTACGTCCATACAAATTTTGAGTACGATGTGATGCTGGATCGTTACGAGGAGGTCTATCATCATGTGGTGGGCAATCCGCTGACGGCGATGCCCTCCACACTGAAAAAAGAAAAAGTGCTGGTCGGCACAAAAGCATAAGCAAAGAACGCCCCGGAAACGTTTGACAGCGTTTCCGGGGCGTTTTTCGTTTAGATCAGCGGGGCGATGAACTTGAGCATCATACCCACCAGATGCAGCAGCTTTTTGCCCTGCCAGACGCTCTGGCGGGTGGGCTCTACCGTGCGGCACTGTGCCAGTGTATCTTGAAAATCAGCCTCAATACGAGGCAGACAGTCCACACCGCGCATCCAGACCGCGTTTTCAAAGTGGTGGTACAGACTGCGGTAGTCCAGATTGATAGTGCCCACGACCGCCTCCTGCCCGTCCATGATCATCACCTTGGCGTGGGTGAAGCCGGGCACCCACTCGCTGATCTTCACACCAGAGGACAGCAGTGGCAGGTAATGGGTCTTAGCCAGCGCATAAGCAAACCACTTGTCCGGCTTGCCGGGTAAAATCAGGTGCACATCCACGCCGCGCTCTGCGGCAAAGCGCAGGGCGGTCTCCAGCTCGCCGTCCAGAATGAGGTAGGGCGTGATGATATGTACGCTGTGCCGGGCGCGGTTGAGCAGGTCGATATAAACCATCTCGCCCACACGCTCGCCGTCCAGCGGGCAGTCGCCGTAGGGGATGACAAAGCCCTTTGCCTGCGTTTCCGGGAGGGGGCGGGTGAGGAACTGTGCAAACTCCGGCTCCCGCTGGATGCTCCACATCTGCAAAAATAGGGCGGTCATGGTGCGCACGCCCTCGCCCTCCAGCATGACGGCAGCGTCCTTCCAGCGGCCGTATTTTTCAACGTGGTTGATGTACTCATCGGCCAGATTCACGCCGCCGGTAAAGCCCACGCGGCCATCTACGACCAGAATCTTGCGGTGGTCGCGGTAGTTGTAGTGGGTGGAAACAAAGGGCGTGACCGGTGCAAACACCTTGCAGCGGATACCCAGCGCCTCCAGCCGTCTGGGGTAGTCCCGGGGCAGGGTGGAGAACTCGCAGGTGCCATCATACATCACCCGCACATCCACGCCCTGCGCGGCCTTGCGTGCCAGAATTTCCAGAATGCGCCCCCACATCAGCCCTTCGTCAATGATGAAGTATTCCAGAAAAATGTACTGGGTGGCGCTTTCCAGCTGGGGCAGCAGCGCAGCGAACTTGGCCTCTCCGCTGGGGAAATAGGTCACCTGCGTGTTTTCGTACACCGGGAAGCCGCCGCCCCGTCCGCGCAGATACTGCGCCAGAGAGGCCGCGCCGGGGCAGTCCGCGTCCAGCGCCGTGCTCGCCTTTTGGTCCTGCGCCAGCTGGCTGCGGGTCTGTCCCTCCAGCTCCAGCAGGCGCTTTTTGAGCATCCGGTGACCGACATCCTCCTTGGTGTAGCAGAACAGCAGCACGCCCAGCACCGGGGCAAGCGCCGTGACCACCAGCCACGGGATGCGCACGCTGTTGTTCATGTCCTGATTGAGCAGGTAGACCATCATGGCCGCGGTGACCAGCAAGGTGCCGCCCAAGTAGTGGGGCAGCAGGTCGCTGAACCAGCGCATCAGGCTGAACAGCGCCCCGAATTGTAGCACCAACAGCACCAGCACCAGCCCAAAGCGGCTGAAGATGGCGTGGATGAGCCCTTTCTGGCCTTTACGGAGCAGACGGATGCCGCCGTCCTCAAAGACCCGAACCTTGCTTCTCATGGTGCGCTGCAATGTTTCTTTTGACATTTTGACCGTCCTTTTCCGTAAATGTGTCGGCGAACGCAGTGAGCAGACGGATGAGGGGGATTCCCCACAAGCTGCCGCTTGCCTGCGCCCTCATCCGTCACCTGTGGTGACAGCTGTTCCCCTCTTTGTCACCTTCGGTGACATTTCTCCCCGGTGCGGGGAGAATCTGTCCCTTCCGGGGAAAGCCATCATTCGGAAAAATGATTTTCGTGAGGATGGCCTGCAAACCCTGTCCAAACGACACATTTTGTGCTATGATAAAAGGGAAGAACTGCTGCCGGGCGGCAACAGCCCCGGGGCAGCAGAATATATACAAATCTATTATAATCCATTCCGGCCGGTTTTTCCACAGAAACCGGCAGATTTTGTACAGAAGGAGTTTGCATCATGAACAACCTGATCATTGGCATTGCGGGCGGCTCTGGCAGCGGCAAGACCACCCTTGCACTGCGGCTGAAGGAGCGCTTTGGGGAGGACGAGGTGCGGCTGATCTCCCACGACAGCTACTACAAGCGCCACGACGAACTGCCCTTTGAAGAGCGCTGCAAGCTGAACTACGACCACCCGGACGCCTTCGACAACGCATTGCTCATCTACCACTTGCAGGAGTTGAAGGCAGGCCGCGCCATCGACTGCCCGGTGTACGATTACTCCAACCATAACCGCAGCAACGAGGTGCAGCACATCGAGCCCGCCCCGGTGCTGATCGTAGAGGGCATTCTGCCCTTTGTAGAGCCGGAGCTGTGCGCCCTATTCGACTACAAGATCTTTGTGGACACGGACGCGGACGAGCGCATCCTGCGGCGCATCCTGCGGGACGTAAAGGAGCGGGGGCGCAGCTTGGACAGCGTGATTGACCAGTATCTTACCACGGTCAAGCCGATGCACGAGGCCTTTGTAGAGCCCAGCAAGCGCAACGCGGACATCATTGTGCCCAACGGCGGCGAGAACAGCACCGCCGTGGAGATGCTGGCGCACCACATCCGCACCCTGATTGAGAAGGCGAACCGGGGGTAAGATAAATTTAAAAAAGCACCCGTAGCCGGATGGCTGCGGGTGCTTTTTGCATACAGGGTTTAATGGATAGAGGTGCGCACCAGCGCGCGTTTCAGGCGCGCCTGTGCCAGCTCGTACTCACGGTCGTTCAGGTTCTTGCGGGCAAGGATCTCCTCGGCGCGCTTCTTGGAAGCTTCCGCGCGCGCCTGATCGATGTCCTCGGCCCATTCCCAAGTGGTAGCCACCAGACGCACGTCCCCGTCCAGCACGCTGAGCAGGCCGCCCATGCAGGCTGCACGGCGGCGCTGACCGTCGGCATCCACAATGTGCGCCTCGCCCATGCCCAGTGCCGTGCAGTAATCGCCGTGCTTTGCCAGAATGGCGAGGTCGCCATCAATGGCGCGGCAGACGATGCGCTCGGCCTGACCTTCAAAGGCGCAGCCGTCCGGCGTGACCACCGTCAGATGAAAGGTCGTCATGGCTTACCCCTTCTTCGCTTTTGCGAACACGTCGTCGATGGTGCCCGCGAACAGGAATGCGCTCTCGGGCAGCTCGTCGCACTCGCCGCTCAGGATCATCTTAAAGCCCCGCAGGGTCTCCTTCAGCGGCACATACTGGCCGGGCATACCGGTGAACTGCTCTGCCACATGGAAGCTCTGGCTCAGGAAGCGCTGCACCTTGCGGGCGCGGCTGACGGTACGCTTGTCCTCCTCGCTCAGTTCGTCCATGCCCATGATGGCAATGATATCCTGCAGCTCCTTGTAGCGCTGCAGCACCTTCTGGACAGCGCGGGCGATCTCGTAGTGCTCCTGACCCACGACCTCCGGGCTGAGGATGCGGCTGGTGGAATCCAGCGGGTCCACAGCGGGGTAGATGCCCTGCGATGCAATGTCACGGCTCAGAACCGTGGTGGCATCCAGATGGGTAAAGGTGGTGGCAGGGGCGGGGTCGGTCAGGTCATCGGCGGGAACGTAGACGGCCTGCACCGAGGTGATGGAGCCCTTGCGGGTGGAGGTGATGCGCTCCTGCAGAGCGCCCATCTCGGTGGCCAGCGTGGGCTGGTAACCAACGGCAGAGGGCATACGGCCCAACAGTGCGGACACCTCGGAACCGGCCTGCGTGAAGCGGAAGATGTTATCGATGAACAGCAGCACGTCCTGATTTTTCACATCGCGGAAGTACTCCGCCATGGTCAGGCCGGACAGTGCCACGCGCATACGGGCTCCCGGGGGCTCGTTCATCTGGCCGTAGACCAGCGCGGTCTTGTTGATAACGCCGCTCTCGGTCATTTCGCCGTACAGGTCGTTGCCCTCGCGGGTGCGCTCGCCAACGCCGGTAAATACCGAGTAACCGTTGTGCTCGGTGGCGATGTTATAGATCAGCTCCTGGATCAGAACGGTCTTGCCGACACCGGCGCCGCCGAACAGGCCGATCTTACCGCCCTTGGCGTAGGGGCAGATCAGGTCCACGACCTTGATGCCGGTCTCAAGGATCTCGGTGGTGGACTGCTGCTCCTCGTAGCTGGGAGCGGGACGGTGGATGGGCCAGTAGGCATCCGGGGTGGGGGCGGGCTTGTTATCCACAGGCTCGCCCAGCAGGTTGAACACGCGCCCCAGACACTGGTCGCCTACGGGCACCTTGATGGACTCGCCGGTGTCCACGGCATCTGTGCCGCGCACCAGACCATCGGTGCTGCTCATAGCAATGCAGCGTGCCACATTGTCGCCGGTCAGCTGAGCGACCTCCACCACCAGCTTCTGGCCGTGGTTGTCGATCTCAATGGCGTTGAGCAGCTCCGGCAGCTCGCCATCCTTGAACTGGATGTCCAGCACCGGGCCAATGACCTGGATCACCTTGCCGATATGTTTTTCGGACATAGGCTACAACTCCTTCTTGATAGGTTTTTCCGCTCAAGCTCCCCCTTCGGGGGAGCTGCCGCCGTCAGGCGACTGAGAGGGTTTTAGTTCTCCGCACCGGCCACGATCTCGGTGATCTCCTGCGTGATAGCAGCCTGACGGGCACGGTTATAATACAGGTTGAGATGGTCGATCATCTCACCGGCGTTCTTGGTGGCAGCGTCCATGGCGGTGCGGCGGGCGGCCAGCTCGCTGGCTACGCTCTCGCACACGGCACCGTAGACGACACCGGCCACATACTCCGGGATGATCGCGCTGAATACTTCCTCGCTGCTGGGCTTGTACAAGATCTGACTGCGGCGCGCCTCGGCTTTCTGCTGCTCGGTGGGCTCCATGGCCAGCGGCAGCACCTCGATGGAAACTGCCGTCTGGGTCATCATGGAATCGAACCGGGTGTAGCAGAGCTTTACAGCGTCAAACTCGCCCTTGCGGTACCCTTCGGTGATCTGGCGCGCCAGCTGGAAGCACTGTCCCACCGATACATCGGCGGCCAGCAGCACTTCCTGCGTGAACAGTTCGGCTTCGTGGTGGGCAAAGTACTCTGCCGAGCGCTTGCCGATGGGCAGCACTTCCACGTTGCCGCTTTCCTGTGCGGCCAGCTTGAGCACATTGGCGTTGTAACCGCCGGCAAGGCCGCGGTCACCGGCAATGACCACCAGCAACGTGCGCTTGATCTCGCTGCGGCGCAGGTAGGGGTTGCGGGCTCGGGGGTCCGCTGCCGCGATCTCGGTCAGGGTCTTGTACAGCGTTTCAAAATAGGGTCGGCTGTGTTCGACCCGCTCCTTGGCACGGCGCATTTTGGAGGAAGCCACCAGCTCCATGGCCTTGGTGATCTGCATGGTGCTCTCTACGCTTTTGATGCGCAGCTTGATGTCCTTCATGGAACCAGCCATGCGTTACGCCTCCTTCCCTTTAATGCGCCTTGACAAAGCTTTCGGTATACCGGGTCAGCACGGCTTTGAGCTGCTCCTCGGTGTCCTTATCCAGATTGCCGGTGGTGCGGATGGTGTCCATCACGGCAGCCCCGGCGGCATCGTTGTCCAGATACTCGTACAGGCTCTTCTCGTACTCTGCCACATCCGGCACCTTGACGTTGACAAGGTAGTCATGGATGGTGGCGTACAGGATGGCGACCTGCTTTTCCACAGGTACGGGCGCGGAGCGGTTCTGCTTGAGCACCTCCACGATGCGCTCGCCCTGTGCCAGACGCGCCTTGGTGTCGGCGTCCAGATCAGAGCCGAACTGTGCAAAGGATTGCAGCTCGCGGTACTGGGAGTAGATCAGCTTCAGGGTGCCTGCCACCTTCTTCATGGCCTTGATCTGGGCGTTGCCGCCGACACGGGACACCGAGATACCGGGGTTGACTGCCGGCATAACGCCGGAGTGGAACAACTCGGTCTCTAGGAAGATCTGACCATCGGTGATGGAGATGACGTTGGTGGGGATGTAGGCGGAAACGTCGCCCGCCTGCGTCTCGATGATGGGCAGAGCCGTCAGGCTGCCGCCGCCCAGCTCGTTGGAAAGCTTGGCAGCGCGCTCCAGCAGACGGGAGTGCAGATAGAAAACGTCGCCGGGGTAAGCCTCGCGTCCCGGAGGACGGCGGATCAGCAGCGACAGGGCACGGTAAGCCACAGCGTGCTTGGAAAGGTCATCATAGATGATGAGGACGTGCTTGCCCTGCTGCATGAAGTATTCGCCCATGGCGCAGCCGGAGTAAGGGGCGATATACTGCAGGGGAGACAGCTCGGAGGCGGTAGCGGACACCACGATGGTGTAGCCCATGGCACCGGCTTCGGTCAGGCTCTGCACAAGGTTTGCCACGGTAGAGCGCTTCTGACCGATGGCAACGTAAATGCAGATGACGTCCTTGCCCTTCTGGTTGATGATGGTATCGGAGGCGATGGTGGTCTTGCCGGTCTGACGGTCACCGATGATCAGCTCGCGCTGGCCGCGTCCGATGGGGATCATGGAGTCGATGGCCTTGATACCGGTCTGCAGCGGCTCCTTGACGGGCTGGCGCTCGATAATGCCGGGAGCGCGGCTCTCGATGGCGCGGTACTCGGTGGTCTCGATGGGGCCTGCGCCGTCGATGGGCTGACCCAGTGCGTTGACCACGCGGCCGATCATGGCATCGCCCACCGGCACGGAAACCACCTTGCCGGTGCGCTTGACGATGCTGCCTTCTTTGATGCCGGCATCCGAGCCCAGCAGCACGATGGAAACGGTATTTTCCTCAAGGTTCTGGGCCATACCGTATTCGCCGTTGTCAAACTGGAGCAGCTCGCCTGCCATGCACTTTTCCAGACCGCTGGCCCGGGCGATGCCGTCGCCCACCATAATGACCGTGCCGGTCTCGCTCTGCTCGATGGCATTTTCGTAATGCTTGATCTGCGCACGGATGATCTTGGAGATCTCTTCAGGTTTCAGTTGCATCTTTGTTTGTTCACCACTCAATTCATAATAGTCATTTCGGGTGGAAATTCGTTCTGTACTCTGCCCCGTTTGTAAAGGGCAGGGAAAAAGTTACAGGGTAACCGCCGCAATATCCCGGCGCAGGGAGGCAAGGCGGTTCTGGACGGTGCCGTCTAGCTCGGTGCCCTCGATATCCAGCCGGATACCGCCCAGCACCTTGGCATCCACCTTGGTTTTAAGGTCGATGGTCTTGCCGGTCAGACTTTCCAGCTTGGCGTGCAGCGCCGCGCGCTGCTGCTCTGTCAGCGGGACAGCCGAGATGGCCGTAGCTTCCAGAATGCCGTGCGCCTGATTGTAGCGGATGCGGTAAGCCCGTGCGCAGCCGGACAGCTCCCGCAGGGTGCCCTTCTCGCACAGGATCTTTAAAAAGTTCAGCACATAGAGGTGGACCTGCCCGCGCAGGGCTTCGTCCAGCAGGCCGCAGCGCTCCTTTTTGGGGATGCTGGGGGTGCTGAGCAGCCGCAGGTAGTCCGGGTTTTGCTTCAGAAGCTGTTGCACCTCGTCAAGCTCGCCCAGAATGCGGGTCTCCAGCCCTTCCTCTGCCGCCAGATCGTACAGACTGCCGCCGTACATCTTTGCAGTTTCGGTCATGATGCTTCACCCACGTTTTTGATAAATTCGTCGATCAGGTCCTTGTGGTCCTTCTCGCTGATCTCGCGCTCCACCACCTTGGATGCGATCTCCATGGCGATGCCGCCGATCTCGTCCTTGACCTCGTTCACGGCCTTCTTGCGCTCCTGCGCAATGTCGGCCTCGGCCTTCTGCTTCAGCGCAGCGGCCTGTGCGCGGGCCTCGCCCACGATCTCTTCCGAGCGGGCGGTGGCGGTCTTTTGCGCCGTAGCTACGATCTGGTTGGCCTCGGTGCGGGCGTTCTGCAGGTTCTGCTCGTACTCCGCCTTCATGGCCTCGGCCTCGGTGCGCAGCTTCTGCGCATCCGCGATCTCGCTGTCGGCTTTTGCCTTGCGGTCGGCGATCACCTGTTTGATCGGCTTCAGCAGGAACTTTTTGAAGATGACCAGCTGGATCATCAGGTTGCAGATCTGGGCCAGAAAGGTCCAGCCATCCAGCGTGATCAACGCCTGATACAGTTCCATAAGCGTCTCCTTTCGTTATTTTTTCGGATCGGGAGGCTTATGCCAGATACTTCATGAACATACCGGGAGCCAGGAAGATCAGCAGCAGGCCGGTAACAAAGCCGTAGATACCGGTGGTCTCGGAAAGGGCAACGCCGAGGATCAGGGTGCTGGTAACATCGCTCTTGCACTCCGGCTGACGGCCAACGGCCTCACAGGCAGCAGCAGCAGCGTTGCCTTCGCCGATACCGGGGCCGATACCTGCGATCAGTGCGCAGCCTGCGCCGATGCCGCAGCCTGCCAGAGCGATACCACGAGCCAGATACTGGAAATCAGTCATAAGATTTGTCCTCCTAAAATGTGTTTGTGTTTTGGGGGATGCCGGAAGGCCTTAGTCCTCACCGGCAGCACGTTTGATGAAGATTGTGGTCAGGGTACAGAAGATGAACGCCTGAATGCAGCCGCCGAACCAGTCGAAATACAAACCGGTAAAGGCCGGGATGCCGATCTGGAACAGCTGGATCTGACTCAGGAAGCCCGGCAGCCAGCCAAAGATGACGTGGCTCAGACTTGCCAGTGCCCAGTACAGCAGTGTGGAGATGACCGTACCGGATAGGATGTTGCCGAAGTGACGGAACGCCATGCTGACAGGGGTAGAGATCTCTGACAGCACATTGATGGGTGCCATGATAAAGATCGGATCGAGCAGACCCTTGAGGTAGGCCAGAATGCCGTTCGTTTTGATCTTGTAGTACATGATCAGAACAAACACCACGATGGCCCACGCTGCCTCGGTGTTCAGGTCGGCCGTGGGGCTCCACAGGCCAACGACGCTGATCAGGTTGCACCCGATGCTCAGTGCAAAAATAGCACCGACCAGGGGGATATACTGATCGAAGTGGAAGCCCATGTTGTCGTGCACGAACTGCTCCAGCCGCGTTACGATGAACTCGGCTGCGGCCTGTCGTTTGGACACATTTTCCAGCTTGAGGTCGTGCCCCAGCCAGATGGCAAAACCCGAGAGCAGCGCCATGACGATCCAAGTGCTTACCAAGGTCTGGGTAATTTTAAAATCACCCAGCAGGGGGATATTGGTGTGGATGGTATACAGGATCTTTGCGCCGTTCAGTTCCATTTATTCTTGTTCACCCCCTTCGTCACGGGGCTGCACCGCAGACGCCTCGGCGGGGGCGGGGTCATCTTCCACAGCGATGTCCACCGGCTCCTGCGGGGGCGTGAGCGGCTTGTACTTCCCGGTTATCTGGAGATAATAGATCGTAACTCTGGGGAACAGCAGCGGCAGAACGCCTGCAAACGCCTGGAAGCACGGAGCCGCAATGGCTATGATGATCCACAACGCCTGCAGCAGCATCCTTGTATTATAGGATATCTGCAGCTGCGCTTTACGCTTTTTTTCGTCCGGCTCGTCAATGACCTTCTGCACCACAAAGCAGATGCCGGCAAAGTTGCCGATAGCCACCAGCGCGCCGATGATGCCGCCCAGCAGCACCCGGTAGTCAAAGACCACCCAGCCCACCAGATGCAGCGCTGCAAACACTACCCACATCACGGCGGTGCATAAGGACACGCCGCAGGCGATGCGCAGCAGCTCCTTTTTGGATTCCGGCTGCAATTTCATAAAAACGAACCTCCATTACTGGTGGGAGTTGAAGCCCACCCGATGATTTTTTTCGTGTTTGGAGCGCTCCAGCCGTTCCTTGCAGAACACCCAGAAGTTCTGCGCCCCGGCGGCAAGCCCCAGCCCCACAGCGGGCAAAAACAGCCATTCCGGCCAGCCCCAGTGCTCCACAGCCCACCAGCATCCGGCAAGGCAGAGCACCAGCGGCAGCAGCATATTCAGCCCTAGCTGGGTCAGCCAGACCAGATCTTCCAAAGCCTTGTACCAGCCCTTCAAGTTCTGCGCCGCTCCTTTCTGCGGGTGCCGCCCGCATTCCAGCATTTGGAAAAAATGCCAGAGACGGACAGGCAGCCAAAAAAGTCTATGCCCTCAGTATACTTCAAAACGTCGGATATTGCAATCAATTCTCCACCGAAATATAGTGAAATTTCATAGTTTGTTCAGACTGATTCCATAAATGTGCACCTATAACACACATTGTGCGCCGATGATTGCATCATTGCACAAACTTTGCGGAAAAGTTTGTGCAGAGTGTAAAAAACGGAAAAAAGCAAAAAAAGGGGCTGCCGCACGTTTGTGCGGCAGCCCCGGCGGGTGCTTTGGGATTCAGGCGCTTACCAGAGGTTTGCGGTCTCGTTGTACAGACCCTCGTAGCTCTTGGCGGAAACGTCCCAGCTGAAATCGCACTCCATGCAGTGACGCACGAGGTTCTTCCAGTTTTCCTTGTTGTTGTAGGCATCCTGTGCGTTGCAGCAGGCCACATACAGCTCGTGGGCGTTGTAACCGGCAAAGGTAAAGCCGTTGCCGTCACCCATGGTGCTGTCGTGGATGGAGTCGCGCAGGCCGCCGGTCTCACGGACGATGGGAGGTGTGCCGTAGCGGCAGGCCACCATCTGTGCCAGACCGCAGGGCTCGCTCTTGGAGGGCATGATGAAGGCGTCGGCACCGGCGTAGATCTCCTGCGAGAGCTTGGGCTCAAAGCCGATGTAGGTGCCTACGCGGCCCGGGTGACGGCCGCACAGGTCGGAGAAGAAGCTCTCGTACTGGCTCTCGCCGCTGCCCAGAATGACCAGCTGGATGCCGCGGTCCACCAGACCGTCAGCGATGCTCTGCACAAGGTCAAAGCCCTTCATGCCCACCATGCGGCTGACCATGCCAAAGACGGGGCTGCCGTCTTTATGCAGACCGAACCTGTCCTGCAAAGCTTCCTTGCACTTGGCCTTGCCGGTCTCAAAGGTCTTGATGCTGTAATTGAAGGGGATGTTCTTGTCGGTGGCGGGGTCGTTGGCGTCCATATCGATGCCGTTCAGGATGCCGCACAGCTTGTACTGCTTCTCACGCAGCAGAGCGTCCAGACCGTAGCTGAACCACGGGTCCAAAATCTCCTGTGCGTAGGTGGGGCTGACGGTGGTGATCTTGTCGGCAGTCTCGAAAGCGCCCTTCATGAAGTTGGCGCAGCCGTCGTACTCCACGATATGCTGGTCCCGGTGGCCGATGCCGCAGGTATCCTCCAGAATATCGGTGCCGTACTTGCCCTGATAGGCAATGTTGTGGATGGTGAACACGGTCTTGATGCGGTTGAACTTGTCCAGATGACGATAGTACAGGTTCAGGTATACCGGCACCAGAGCGGTCTGCCAGTCGTTGCAGTTGATGATATCGGGGGTGAAGTCGATGTAGAACAAGGTCTCCAGCACGGCGCGGGAGAAGAAGGCGAAGCGCTCACCGTCATCGTAGAAGCCGTACAGGCCGCGGCGCTTGAAGTAATATTCGTTGTCCAGGAAGTAGTAGGTCACGCCGTCCACATCGGCCTTGAACAAACCGCAGTACTGGCTGCGCCAGCCCACAGGCACGGAGTAGTTGGTAACGTATTCCAGCTTATCGCGGTACTTCAAATCGCCGTACAGGGGCATGATGACGCGGGCGTCCACGCCGTCCTTGACCAGTGCTTTGGGCAGGGCGCCTGCCACATCGGCCAGACCGCCGGATTTGGCAAAGGGATTGGCTTCCGAAGCAGCATACAGGATCTTCATAGGATTCGCTCCTTCCATGATACAGGCAGATGTTCGCGCTCCCCGCCGCCGTGAAAAGCGGCGCGAACCTTGCATACAAAAGAGCAGGCGGGGGCACACAGGTGCCCCCGCCCCTCTCAAGAGGGGCTACCGGGGAGGAAGCCGCCCCTATGGATATTGCATCGATCAGACGGTGTGGTTCTTCTGGACGTAGACCGGGAAGCTCTCGGTGCCGGACAGCTTTTTGCCGGCGGTGATCTTCACGTTCTTATCGGTGACAACGCAGTCCAGCTCCACGTTGGGCTCGACCACGGTATCCTGCATCAGGACACAGTTCTTGACCACAGCACCCTTCTTGACCTTGACGCCGCGGAAGAGCACGCAGTTCTCCACGGTGCCCTCGATGACGCAGCCGTCGGCCAGAATAGAATCCACGACCTTGGAGCCGGTGACGTAACGGGTGGGGTTATCGTCGCGGATCTTGGTGTAGATGGGGCTGCCCTTGGGGAACAGCGCTTCCAGATTGCGGTCATCGATCAGCTTCAGGTTCTCGTCAAAGTAGCTCTTCATGTCGCAGATATGGGCCACATAGCCGGTGTACTCCAGCGCATGGATGTTCAGAATGTTGACGTTGTGCGCCAGAATGTCGCGCTCGAAGTAGATCAGGCCGCGGGCGGTAGCGTCCTTGACCAGCTTGATCAGGGTCTCGCGCTCCAGCACATAGATGTTCAGATCCAGATTCTGCACACCGGAGCGGTAGTCGTTGAACAGCAGCTCGGTCACGCGGCCATCAGCATCAATGGTCAGGGTGTAGTTGTCGTTCTTGCGGCCCTCGGGGATCTCGGTCTTTTGATAGGCCACGGTCACATCGGCACCGCTGGCCTGATGGGCAGCCAGCAGGGCGTTGAAGTCGTAGTTGACGGCGATGTTGGCATCGCTCATGACCACATACTTCTCCTTCTGGTGCTCGAGGAAGCTCAGAATGGAGCCTAGCGCCTCCACACGGCCGGAGTAGATGCGCACGCCCTTTTCTGCAAAGGGAGGCACGATGTTCAGGCCGCCGTGACGGCGGGCCATATCCCACTCGCGGCCGGTGCCCAGATGATCCATCAGGGAGTGGTAGTTCTTACGCACCACGATGGAAACGTTGGAAATGCCGCAGTTGGCCATGCTGGACAGCACAAAGTCTACCATGCGGTAACGGCCCGCAAAGGGGATCGAGGCCATTGCGCGCTCGGTCACCAGCTCGGGAACGGTATTGTCATAGCTGTTGGGGAAAATGATACCCAACGCATTGGTGTTCTGTCTCAGCATACTTCCACACCCTCCTTGACGGATTCAAACACTTTTGCGCCCTCCTTGACGGTAGCGCCTGCGCCGATGGTCAGACCGGTGCCAACGTGGGCAATAGCGCCCTCTCCGCCGACCTTTGCACCTGCGCCCACAACAACGTCCTCAGCAAGGATGCAGCGCTTGACCACGGCACCTGCCTTGACCACGACACCGTCCATCAGCACGGCGTCCTCAACGGTAGCGCCCTCTTCCACAACGACGCCTGCGCTCAGGACAGAGTGCTTGACGTTGCCGTAGATCTTGCAGCCCTCGGTGATGAGAGAGTCCTGCACAACGGCGCGCTCGCCGATCTTCTGGGCGGGCAGCACGGGGTTGCGGCTGTAAATCTTCCAGGTCTTATCAAAGATATCGATGCCGGAGTTCTCGGGGTCCAGCACTTCCATGTTGGCTTCCCACAGGCTGTCGATGGTGCCCACGTCGCGCCAGTAACCGGCAAAGCGGTAGGCGTACATCTTGCGGCCGTCACGCAGCAGGGCGGGGATGATGTTCATGCCGAAGTCGTTCTTGGAGTTGGGGTCAGCCTCGTCCTCGATCAGATACTTCTTGAGCACATCCCAGTTGAAGATGTAGATGCCCATGGAGGCCAGATTGGACTTGGGCACCGGGGGCTTCTCCTGGAACTCGGTGATGCGGTCGGTCTCGTCCGCCACCATCAGGCCGAAGCGGGAAGCTTCCTTCCAGTCCACTTCCATAACGGCCACAGAGAACTCTGCGCCCTTTTCCTTGTGGAAGCGCAGGAAGTCGGCGTAGTCCTGCTTGCAGATCTGGTCGCCGGACAGGATGATGACGTATTCGGGATTATAGCTGTCGATGAAGCCGATGTTCTGGTAGATGGCGTTTGCAGTGCCCTTGTACCAGTCGGTGCCGTTTGCCTGCTCGTAAGGAGGCAGGGTGTGCACACCGCCGTGCAGACGGTCCAGATCCCAGGGCTGGCCGTTACCGATGTACTCGTTCAGCTTCTGGGGCTGGTACTGCGTTGCGATACCAACGGTGTCGATATCGGAGTTGACGCAGTTGGACAGCGGGAAGTCCACGATGCGGTACTTACCGCCGAAGGACACCGCAGGTTTTGCCGTCTTTTGTGTCAGCGCGTATAAGCGCGAGCCACGTCCACCGGCAAGGATCATTGCCACGATTTCTTTTGCCATAGCTTTATTCTCCCCTTTAGCATTTCCGTTTTGGAAATGATAGTCAACAAATCAGAATGTTCGTGCGTGCATCCGTGTGGGCATCCTTACTCCTTGGGTGCTTTTGCTTTGCGGGTGCGCTTTGCGGGTTTGGTTTCTGCTTCGGTCTCAGGTTTTGCTTTTGCCGCGGTCTTTGCCTTGGCGGCGGTTTTCTTTACCGGCTTGTCCGCTGCGGCCTTGGACTTGGCAGTGGTCTTTTTTGCTTTTTCCGGTTTTTCATCCGCCGTTTCGGCGGCCTTGGCCTTGGTGGTGCGGGTCTTTTTTACCGGCTTGTCGGCGTCCGGCTCGGCTTTGGCCTTGCGGGTCGTCTTTTTTACTGCCTTTTCCACGGCGCCCTTGACGGTGGATTTTTTGGAGGTCTTTTTTGCCGGCTTGTCCGCGCTGTCTTCTGCTGCCTTGCGGGTGCGCTTTGTGGGCACCTCAAAGTACAGGGTGCTCATGGGCGGCAGGGTAACGGTGATGCTCTGCTCAAAGCCGTGCTGCGGCTTTTTGTGGGTGCGCACCGGCTTGTTGTGCACGGTGCCGGAGCCGCCGAAAGCGGCATCGTCACTGTTCAGGATCTCCTTGTAGGTGCCAGACACCGGTGCACCGAGGGTGTAGCCCTCGCGCAGGACGGGGTTGAAGTTGCAGATGACAAGGATTTGCTTACCGGCAGCGTCCTTGCGCAGGAAGGCGATGACGCTCTGCTGCGAGTCATCCGGTACGATCCACTGGAAGCCTTCCCAGCTGTAATCGATCTGCCAGAGGGCAGGGTGCTCTTTATAGAAGGCGTTCAGGGTACGGACGTAGTTCTGCAGCTCGGCGTGCTTGTCGTAGTCCAGCAGCATCCAGTCCAGCTGCTTTGCCTCGTTCCACTCGGCAAACTGACCGAACTCCTGTCCCATGAACAGCAGCTTCTTGCCCGGGTGTGCCATCATGTAGCCGAAGAAGGTGCGCAGATTGGCAAACTTGTCGTCATACTCGCCGGGCATCTTGTTCAGCAGGCTGCCCTTGCCGTGCACCACTTCATCGTGGCTGATGGGCAGGACAAAGTTCTCACTGAAAGCGTAGAAGAAGCTGAAAGTCACCTTGTTGTGGTTGCCGGAGCGGAACAGCGGGTCGGTCTTCATGTAGCTGAGCATATCGTTCATCCAGCCCATGTTCCACTTGAAGTTGAAGCCCAGACCGCCGTCCGAGGCGGGCTTTGTGACCATGGGCCACGCAGTGGACTCCTCGGCGATCATGTACTTGTGGGGGTGACGGCCCAGCACGGTGTTGTTCAGCTTGCGCAGGAAGGCGATCGCTTCAAGGTTCTCCTTGCCGCCGTCCTTATTGGGCTCCCATTCGCCCTGCTTGCGGTTGTAATCCAGATACAGCATGGAGGCCACGGCATCCACGCGCAGACCATCGATGTGGTACTGCTCCAGCCAGTACAGTGCGCTGGAAATGAGGAAGCTCTGCACCTCGTTGCGGCCAAAGTCGAACACCATGGTGCCCCACTCCTTGTGCTCGCCGCGCTTGGGGTTGGGGTCCTCGTAGCAGGCCTCGCCGTCAAAATTGTACAGGCCGAACTGGTCTTTGGGGAAGTGGGCGGGCACCCAGTCCATGATGACGCCAATGCCTGCGGCGTGCATCTTATCCACGAAGGCCATAAAGTCCTTAGGGGTGCCGTAGCGGCTGGTGGGTGCAAAATAGCCGGTGACCTGATAGCCCCAGCTGCCGTCAAACGGATATTCCATCACCGGCAGCAGCTCTACATGGGTATAGCCCATATCCTTGATGTACGGGATCAGCTCGTCTGCCAGCTCGGAGTAGTTGTAGGGCTTACCGCCCTCCTTCTGCTTCCAGCTTCCGGCGTGCATCTCGTAGATATTCATCGGGCCGTTGATCACGTCCGCCTTTTTCTGCGCGGTCTGCCATGCGGTGTCGTGCCATGCAAAGCCGGACAGATCATAGACCTTGCTGCCGTTGGACGGCCGGGTCTCGGCGTGGAAGGCGTAAGGATCGGCCTTGTAGACAAGGTCGCCTGCGCGGGTGGTCACGCAATATTTATAAACATCGTATTCCTTCATGCCGGGAATGAACAATTCCCACACGGAATCGCCATCAACCTTGCGCATGGGATGGCTGCCGGGCTTCCAGCTGTTGAAGTCGCCTACCACACTGATGGCTACGGCGTGCGGTGCCCATACACGGAACACGACGCCGGACTCCCCGACCCGCGTTTCCAGATGTGCGCCGAAGTAGCGATAAGCCTCGCAGTTATTGCCCTGCTTGAACAGGTACACCGGCAGATCCGATGTATTGCTCTGAATCTTTTCTTCGGTCGGTTTCATAGACTGCTCCTCCCCGTGTGGAAGCCGAAAGCGGCTTCCACAGCTTTGTACTCTTTTATATTAAAAGGTTTTGACCAGATTTGCAAGACTTTTTGTCCAAAATTCAAATACAATTACCACAAATTTTCTGGACTTCTCTGTATGTTGTGGGCATACCATCCAAAATTTGCAGCTCGACATCGTGTAAACTGCTCATTTGACAAACGGTTCCGGCGAAAGCGTTGCGAAAACAGAAAAGGGGTCGGGGAAAGCCCGCAGACTTTCCCCGACCCCGAAATAAAAATAGTTTTCTGCTTAACATCAAAAGAGACCGCTGCACAGTTTGTACAGCGGTCTCTTTGCGTGGTTATTGTGTTTTGTTTACGGCTCAGCCCACAACGTAGACGTTGACCTGAATGGCGCCGTTGATAACGCTTTCGGCGTAGGTCTCGTAGAACAGGTCTACAAGGATCTGCCCCTTTTGGACGGCGATGCCGGTGTCGGTGGCTACGGCGTAGCCGTAGACGAACTTGCCGTCGGTGGAGGTGATGTAGAGCTTGGTGCCGTAGGGGATCACGTCCGGGTCCACAGCCACGGTGCCATAGCCCAGACCCAGACCGGAAGAGCCTTTGCCGCTGCGGGAATAGTAGCCGGTGGCCTTGCCGGTGAGCACCTTGCTATAAGAGGTGGGGGCGTTGGTGGTGCCGTCCGCGCCGGTCAGGGGGGACACCGGCGCACCTGCGCCGTAGGTCTTGATGACGTGGTCGGTGGGCTCCACGGTGGTGGTGGTATCCACAACGGTGCTGTTCTCCAGCTCGCCGTCCACATAGCGGTCACGGGTGGTCACGGTCTGCTGACCGGCTGCGCCGTGCTGCACCGTGGTGGTGCGGCCGGTGTTGCGGAAGTACAGGCTGGTGTAGACATACTGGGTGTCGTAGGGGATGGCCTGAGTTTCCACCCGCTCTTCGTAGTCCACGCGGTGGACCACGATCTTGCTGCCGGCGGTCACAACGTGATCCAGCGCCGGCTCGGTGTAGTCGTCCCCTTCAAGGGTGATACCGGCGCGCTCCAGTGCATCGGCAACAGTGCCGAACACCAGTTTGACCGGGTACTCCTGCCCGTCGGCAGTGATGCTGACGGAGAATGCGCGCTCGATGTTCAGGGAGGCAAGATTGCCGCTGAACGCGGTGTAGTAGACCTCATCGCCCTCTTCAGAGCGGATGCCGGAAAGGTGCATGACCTGTGCGGGGGAAGCATCGGCATCGGTCACAAGGACCTGCCGTGCACCATTGGAGTCGGTGACGTAGGTCAGCCGCAGATTTGCAGCGGTGACGCCAAGGGTAGCCACAAGACATACCACCATGACACAAAATGCCAGCACACGGGGAGATACTGCCTGCTTTGCGGCAGTAACTGCTTTCTTCAATTTAACGGAAGCGATACGAGACAACTCCTCTCTTTGTCGTATTTTGCGCGGCTGCGGGCAGTGCATCAGCACCCCGGCCGCCCGGACTGCGGCGGCTGGGGATATAAGTGCCGCACAGTCAAATACGATGCTCTCTTTGGGTAAAAAGCGGAGCATCGTATTACAGGTTGGAATCCGCTTCGGGCAGACCACAAAACTGCCCAGACACGGGCCGCATCTGCCCGTGCCGTGCCGTACGCAGGACGGCTTTTTACTTCATCCAGATAGAATTTAAACGCTGCAACGTTCGTTGCACAAACGTTATTTTACCAGACCGTAAAGCATCTGTCAAATTTGCATCATGTGCTTTGTTAGATTTATAACATTGTTTTTTGTGCAATTTCCACAGTGTTTTCTTTGATATTTTGGTTTTTAGGTAGTTTCCATCTGATTTTTTCCTTTTTTCTGCGCGTGATTTGTTCATGAATTTTTAACATTTGCATCGGCTTTTTTTCCTGCAAATAAGGCCGCAGCGGCGGCCGCTGCGCCCAAAACAAGCTGCCCCACATCGCGGGTTTTGCATAGAAAACCTGCAAGGGGATTACCCGCTTCCGGCAGGGGAAAACGGCTTGTATTTGCGGCACAAAAACCCCGTTTAGCAAAATGCCGAAGAGCAGAAAATTTCACATTTTCTGTACACTCTGGATAGTTTTGCACCTCCAGCGGTACAATCGGGATAGCAAACAGAAAAGGAGGTTTTGCATGGAGATCGAGATCCTCAAGCAGCAGTGCGGCGGCACCGAATTTGTGCCCCAGCCGCACCGGCTGCACCTTGGCGCACAGAACGCCGAGGGGGTGGACCGGCTGCAGTTCATCCTGCCCGCAGCGTGGGCGGGGTGCACCCTGGCGCTGTATCTGCGCCGCAGCGATGGGGTGCAGCTGGCCGCCATTCCGCTGGACGCCGACGACAGTGTGACGGTGGACCGCCGCCTGACCGGCAGCGTGCGGGGACAGTGGATGCTGGCCGCCATGGGCAGCGGCGGCTACACCGCCTACACCCGCCCCGGCAGCTACGATGTGTACGCCACCCTGCCTACGGACGGCGGCAGCGAGGAGCTGCCGCCCTCGGTGTACGAGCAGTTCGTGGCCCGCGTGCTGGAAAGCGCCCGCGCCGCAGCGGAGAGCGCCCGCCGCGCCGAAAACGGCGCAGCAGACACCGCCGTACAGGTGGCGCTGGCGCAAAAGGCGGCGGACAAAATTCTGGCCGACCGCACCGATGCCGATGCCTGCGCAAAGCGGGCGGAGGACGCCGCGCTGCGTGCCGAGAGCTACGCGCCCAAGGACGGCACCGTGCTGAGCGTGAACAGCAAGGGCGGCGCGGTGCAACTGGACGCACAGGATGTGGCAGCGGTGCCGCTCCCGGCGCGGCCTTTGCCCGGCGAGGTGGTGCGCATCCTCAGTGTGGATACCGCCACCGGCGCGGTACAGACCGACACCACCCCGCTGCCGGACCTGCGCCCCTATGTGCGCAGCGAGACCGTGCCCACGGCGGCAACGCCCGGCGCAGTACGGGCAGACGGGCAGTACGGTGTTGCGGTGCGGGCAGACGCCACCTTGACTACCGTGCCTGCCACGGCGGCACAGCTGGACCGCATGACCGAGGCCTACGCGCCCCTGACCCCGGCGCTGCTGCCCTACGGCGTAAAAAAAGCGCTGACCAGTGCCGCCGGGGCAGCAAGCTGGTCGGCGCAGGAAAAGGCGGCAGTGCTGCTGCAGCTGGGTGCGGATGACCGGTTTTATTCCAAGGCGGAGGCAGACCGGAAATTCAGCACGGGCTACACACTGCCGTGTGCCACCGCAGCCGTGCTGGGCGGCGTAAAGCCCGGGCGGGGGTTAACCGTGAGCGCGGACGGCACGCTGGAAGTGACGGCGGAAAACCTTGACACGGTGCTGGGTTTTAGTCTGGCCGAAAAACTGAAACGACTGGAAAGGATGATGGACATGGACGGAAAGCTGGTATACACCGGTGCGGGCACTGCGGGCAAGGCCGCAACGAGCCTGACTGTGCCGGAGACGGTGGATTACATTGTGGTGCGGATGGTGGCACCCACGGCAGAAAACAGCACGAACCCGGTCGCCGCTGCTGCGGAGTACGGCAGCACCCGCATCGTGCGGGGCGGCACGGCGGTGGCCATGGTGGGCGGCACAGGCTATGACTACAGCAACGGTGTCAAGTGCAGCGGTGCAGCGCCTGTGCGGATGAGCTTTGCAGCCAGCGGCGTGCTGAGTATCGGCGTTGTGAGAACGGACTCGAGCCTCAGCTTTGAGTACCCCTTTAACGTAGAGGGTTACCAGTATGTGTAAGGGTGGGGTGCAGCATGAATGAGATGACCATCCGGCTGGAGCGCAACGGCGCGGCAGCAGTGCCCGGCGGGCAGCTGCTGCTGGGTTACGCGGGCAACCGGGGCAACTACCGACTGCGCATTGAGCAGCGGGGCGAGTGGAAGGGGCTGACGGTATGCGCCCACTGGCACACCCCCGGTGCAAGCGCGGCCACGCTGGTGGAAAACGGTGTGCTGACCGTTCCGGCGGCGGTGACGGCAGTGCCCGGCACAGGCTGCATCACCTTTGAGGGTACGGACGGCAGCCGTACTGTGACAAGCGCCGATGTGCGGTGCAAGGTATGCGCCAACAGCGGCACGGCGGAGGGCACGATGCCTGCACCGGACACCCCGGCGTGGGAGGCGCTGGTAAGGCTGCTGGGAACCGGCGGTATTACCACCGCGGAAAAGCGGGAACTGCTGGCAATCCTGCGGCTTCTGGCGGCGGGCAATGATGCAGCCATGACCGCCTATGACCGCTTGGCGGCGCTGTGGAGCGCCCCACAGCCGGAAAAGCCGGAAAACAAGATGACTGCCCGGCTGAGCCTTGCGGTGCTGGGCAGAATGATCCTTGGAAGGAGTTAATATGAGCTACGTAAAACAGAATTTTGTGGACGGCCAGACTCTGACGGCTGCCCACCTGAACCACATGGAAGCGGGCATTGCGGCAGCCGCAGGGGTAAAGGGCGATAAGGGCGACCCGGGCGAGGGAGTGAGTGAAACTGCGAAAGAGCTGCTGCTGAACCTGTTTGAGAATGCAGCCTACAAAACCAGCGATGCACAAGATACCCTGAATGCCTTGCGTGTAGAGTGGGGCAGAAGTGCACAGGATATTCCGGTGCAGAGCGTGAGCCTGAGCAGCAGCGCCCTGACCCTGAACGAGGGCGAAAGCAAGACCCTGACGGCTACCGTGCTGCCCGCAAACGCCACCAGCCATGTAGTGGTGTGGCGCGTTGCACCTGCCGGGTTTGCCACGGTGGCAAACGGCGTGGTGACAGGCATCAAAGCAGGCAACTGCACCGTAACGGCTACGGCGGGCGGTAAAAGCGCAAGCTGTACGGTGACGGTGGCAGAGGTGGAGACGGCGCAGCTGCTCTACGACCTGCCCGGTGAAACGGCACTGACAAAGGGCCTTGATACCGGCGTAAAGATGCTGGAGCACGCGGGCACTGAGACACCGCAGTACACCATTTTGCTGGATGCAAAGGCCAGCGACCGCTTTAACGACAAAGCATGGATCGTGTTTGTGCACTGCATGACCGAGACCGGCGATAACTTCAATCTGCCGGGTATCAACATCAATCTGAACCCCAACAACGGCACCACCAGTATTGCTTATTACGACTATTGCGACGTGACGCTATCGGACAGCGTTGCACACCTCAAGACGCGCACACGGTATGTGATCCAGCTGGACGGCCAGAAGTATCGCGGCGGCAGCACCCACTGCACGCTGAGTGACTGGAAGGTAACCAAACACACCCTTAAAGACGTGCCGGAGAGTCTGCTGATCGGTGGTGCTCCGGGCACGAATGGCGGCGAGATGACCCGCTGCTGGGACGGCACACTGTACCAGTGTAAGGTGTACAAAGGACTGCTGAGCGATACGAAGATCAACAAGTTCATTCAGGAGGGCACGGTATGATCTATGATGTACATGGTGATCCCCTCGGTACAGCAAGCGGCAACGTGCTGTACGGGAAGAAATATGTGGCCTGCGGAGACAGCTTTACCGCAGGCGACGCGACTGGCTACACGGATGCTGCCGGCAACACCGGCACGAACTCGGATTTTTACGACCAGAAGCTGAAAGCATGGAAAACATACCCGTGGTGGATCGCAAAGCGCAACGACATGACGCTGGTGAACGAGGCTGTGAGCGGCTCTGTGTTCACCAATATCACCGGGCGGCTTTCGCCGTTCTCGGTGGAGCGGTACAAGGCCGTACCGAAGGATGCGGACTACATCACCCTGATGTTCGGCCTGAACGAGTGTGAGCCGGACACGGCACAGGGCTTTGACCCGACCGCCATTGTGGGCACAAAGACAGATACCACCAACGCAACAGTGTGGGGCGCGTACAATATCGTTTTTGAGTATCTGATGAAGAACATCCCCTACGCGAAGCTGGGCGTGATTCTTGCGGACGGATGGATGAGTGCAGCCTACCGGACAACGATAAAGGAGATCTGTACCTACTGGGGTGTACCGGTACTGGACCTGAACGACGCGCAGCACCCGCTGCTGCTGACCGCACACAGCGCAGGACGCGCGGACGCCAGCCCTACGGCAAAGCAGCTGCGCAACGATGCCTTTCAACTTGCCCTCTACAACGGCCATCCGGGTCTGCGGGCGCATGAGTACCGCAGCACCATCATTGAGAACTGGATGCGGGGACTGTGATGCAGAAAGAAAGTGAAGAGATGATCCGACAATATAGCCTTGCAAGGGACGGAGAACGCCGCCTTGCACCGGACTTTAAGGTACGGGAGCTGCGCTGTCGGGACGGCAGCGACACCGTTATGGTAGACGAGGCGCTGATGCTGCTGCTCCAGTGTATCCGGGAGCACTTTGGCAAGGCGGTGACCATTACCAGCGGCTACCGGACGGCGGCGCACAACGCGGCCGTGGGCGGCGCCAAGAGCAGCCAGCACCTGCTGGGCCGGGCGGCGGACATCCGGGTGCAGGGAGTAAGCGTGGAGGACGTGGCTGCCTACGCCGAAAGCCTGATGCCGGACTGGGGCGGCGTGGGACGCTACCCCGTCAAGGCAGGCCGGGCAAAGGGCTGGGTGCACGTGGATACCCGGGCAGACAAAGCCCGGTGGAGGGGGTGAACGCAATGACAAGCATCATCTCAGCCATCATCGCAGGTGCGGTGACCCTGATCGGCGTGCTGATCGCCAACGGAAAAAGCCAAGCGGTGACCGACACAAAGCTGGAGGAACTGACCCGGGAGGTGCGGGAGCATAACAACTTTGCCCGCCGCGTACCCATTTTAGAAGAACAGATGAAGGTGGCTAACCACCGCATCGCAGATTTAGAGAAAGAGAGGAACTGAACCTATGAACGATACCCATTGCAAAATTTCTGCTGCTACGCTGGCGCGCACGGCTGCACTGGCGCTGGCACTGACCAATCAGGTGCTGAGCGCCTGCGGCAAGCCTATGCTGCCCATCGAGAGCTCCACCGTGGAACAGTTGGTGACCACCGGCCTGACCGTGACCGCCGCCCTTGTGAACTGGTGGAAGAATAACTCCTTCACCCCGGAGGCCATCAAGGCCGATGGCTATCTGGAACAGCTGCGGGAGAAAAAGTAAAGGCTGCCGAGCAGACGGGACGATATTTTTGTGAATAGGGCAATGCCGGAGCGTCTGCGGACGCTCCGGCATTGCATTTTCACAGGGAGGATATTGGAGCCGTTCCCAACAAAAAACTCCCCCGGCAGTTGCCGGAGGAGCATTCATTTTTCTATTCTAAACACGGATGCGCCGCCCTGACATGGTGCGCAGCCGGTCTTACTTCAGGAACTTTGCCACGGCGCGGGCGACGATGCCGCCCAGAATGCCGGACACCAGAAATTCGGCTACGCCCTGCACGCCGACCAGCAGCACCACGAACATGAAGGGGTTGGCAGCGCCCTTGACGGACACCAGATTCTGCACATAGTCGCAGCCGTAGAAAGCCAGCACGATGTAGCCCATGAAGAACAGGGTGTTCAGGGCGGGTGCGGTCATGGCGCTGAGGATGTAGCTCCAGGTGCGGGACTTATCCAGCTTCTGCAGAGCCTTGAAGATCAGGCCGCAGCACAGACCCATGAGCACACGCATACCCACACACAGGATAAAGGTGTTCAGCGGGCTGACCTGAAACAGTGCGCCGGTCATGGCAGAGGCACCGGTGATGGCATCGTAGAAGCTCACAGCGCCGAACACGCCGCCCAGCAGGGCACCCACGGCGGGGCCCATGGTGATGGCGCCCACGGCGATGGGCAAGGTGAGGAAGCTCATGTACAGCGGGCCCACGGGCACACTGCCCAGACCGACAAGCTTCATCACCAGTTCAATGGCCACCAGCAGGGCCACACGAGTCAAAGTCTTCGTATTGGTATTCTTCATAATTCAGTTTTCCTCCTGCTGCCGTTCCGCCCTTTTTGTCGGATACGGCGCAAACCTGCCCGCTCTGTGCGGGTTTTAGGTGAATATTCAAATCTCTTGGAAGCGCGTAGTTGTCAGGGCGTGTTCCAGAGAAAAATGCGTTAAAATCTGTCACCGGGGAAGCGTACCCCAGCGCTGCGGCGCGCCACCGTGAGTACCCGGCTCACCGCGATGCTGGTATCCAGCATGCGGGCGCACAGCTCCTGGTCTCCGGCGGTCATGGCGCGGTAAAAGGTCTCGAACTCTGCCGCCTGCCGGGGACGGTCCCCGTTCAGGTTGTAGTGCTCCTCCTTGCCCTCGTTGGGGTGGAAGGTCACGCCGCCGCAGTAGTTCGGGGTGGATTTTTGCAGAATGTAGCCCTTTGTGCCCTGAATGATGCAGCGGGCAGGGGCTGCGCAGTCCTTGGCGGCAAGGCTTACCGCCTTGAAGCCGCTGTAATCCATCATCAGCACACCGCTGGTGTCGATATTGCGCTCCATGTTGGCGGCATACACCGCCTTGTTGGGCTCACCGAACAGACCTACGATGTAGCTGACGTTGTACACGCCCAAGTCCATCAGTGCGCCGCCCGCGCACAGCGGGTCGAACACCGGCGGGGTCTGCCCGGCGCAAAAGGCGTCGTACCGGCTGGAATACTGGCTGAAGCTGCACTGTACCATGCGTACCGTGCCCACCCGGGGCAGCAGCTCCCGGAGCTTTGCATAGTTGGGCTGGTACTGGGTGGTCATCGCCTCAAAGAGGAACAGCCGCTTGCGCTGTGCCAGCGCAGCCAGCTCCTCGGTCTCGGCGGCGGTCACCGCCATGGGCTTTTCCACAATGACGTGCTTGCCTGCCTCCAGCGCCACCCGGGCGTAGCGGGCGTGCTGTAAGTTGGGCACGGCGATGTAGACCGCGTCCACCCACTGCAAAAGCTCAAAATAATTGGTGGTGTGCTGCGGGATCTGATATTGTGCACACAGCTCTGCGGCCTTTGCCGCCGAGCGCGGGGTGCTGCACACCGCCTGCACAGTAAACGGCGTGTGCTCCACAAGCCATGGCAAAAATTCCTGCACGATCTTACCCGTGCCAAGAATGCCCAGTTTCATAATGCTCTCCCTTATCCTCTTGTTCCCTCAGCCTACCAGCGCCTCCGGCTCGCGGCGGGTGCGGCGGTTGGGGTGCGGGTGCTTTGCCCGGAGGCGTCCCTGTTGACCGTAGTGTCTGCCGCCGCCATGGCTGCGGCCGTGCTCCTGCGGGGCGTTCAGCTGGTACAGCAGTGCCAGCCCCTTCATCAGCAGCTCCGGGTCATAGGCCAGGGGGTGGCGGCACAGCGGGGTGACGTATTTTGCCAGCCCGCCGGTGACCACCAGTGTGACCGGGCTGCCCAATTCCTCTTCAATGCGCTGCACCATGCCGTCAATGAGCACGGCGGTGCCCAGCACCGAGCCGGACAGCATACAGCTTTCGGTATTGGTGCCGATGGCTTTTTTCGGGGAGCCCAGATGCACCTGCGGCAGCTGGGCACAGCGCTCGCCCAGTGCGCGCAGCCCGGTGGAAAGGCCGGGGCAGATCACGCCGCCCCGGAATACCCGATCCTTGTCCACCACATTAAAGGTGGTGGCGGTGCCAAGGTCTACCGTGACGACCGGCAGCGGAAAGTTTGCCGCCGCGTAGGCGGCATCCACCAGCCGGTCCTTGCCCACGGCGCGGGGCTCGTCCACCCCCATGGTCAGCCCGGTGCGGATGTCCGGCGAAACGATGACCGGCTTTTTGCCGGTATAGTGACGGGCGCACTCGGCCAGTGCCCCGGTGATCTGGGGCACTACGCTGGTGAGCACCGCACCCTCAAAGCGCATGGGGCGCTCCGGGTGGCGGCGGTGCGCAAAAATTTTATCCATCTCGGCACGATATTCCGCAGCCGTGCGGGTGCGCACCGTGTCCATGCGCGCCACAAAGCATACACGTCCGTCCCGGATGCCCCCAAGGGCGACGGTGGTGTTGCCTATATCAATGGCTAAGATCATAATTCTGTTTTCCTTTTCAAAGTAAAAGAAAAGAACCGGTTTGCTCTTTGTCAAGCGTATTTTACCGCATTTTTGCTCAGGATACAAGTTCCCGGCAAAGATTTTGTTGTGCTGGTGGAAGTTTTGCATTATACTAAGGTAAGATATGTGGAAAAGAACTGTTTTTCCGGGAGGTAAACGAACCATGGATCTGAACGGCAAGTGCGTCCTGCTGGGCGTGAGCGGCGGCATTGCCGCCTATAAGATGGCCAACGTGGCCAGTGCACTGCGCAAGCTGGGTGCGGATGTGGAGGTCATCATGACCAAAAACGCCACCCAGTTCATCACCCCTCTCACCTTTGAGACCCTGACCGGCCACAAGTGCATGGTGGACACCTTTGACCGGGATTTCAAGTTTGAGGTCACCCACATCTCGCTGGCAAAAAAGGCGGATGTGATCCTTGTAGCCCCCGCCACCGCAAACGTCATTGCCAAAATGGCGCACGGCATTGCGGACGATATGCTTACCACCGTGGTGCTGGCCGCTAAGTGCCCCAAGCTGGTGGCCCCCGCCATGAACACCGGCATGCTGGAAAACCCCATCACGCAGGATAACCTTGCCACGCTGGAGCGGTACGGCTTTACCGTCATCCCCTCCGAAAGCGGCGTGCTGGCCTGCAAGGATGTGGGCAGCGGACGCCTGCCCAAGGAAGAGGTACTGCTGGAGCACATTCTGCACACCATCGCCCGCCCGAAGGATCTGGTCGGGGTGCGCATCGCGGTGACTGCCGGCCCAACGCAGGAAGCACTGGACCCGGTGCGCTACCTGACCAACCACTCCACCGGCAAAATGGGCTACGCCATTGCCCGCGCCGCCGCCATGCGGGGTGCGGAGGTGACCCTGATCCACGGGCAGACCGCGCTGCCGCCGGTCAAGTTTACCACCGATGTGCAGGTGACCACCGCCCGGCAGATGTACGAGGCGGTGACAAGCCGCTTTGACACCACCGATGTGCTCATCATGGCCGCTGCCGTGGCAGACTACCGCCCTGCTACCGTGGCAGACGACAAGATCAAAAAGAAGGAGGGCGACCTTTCCATCCCGGTGGAGCGCACCGAGGACATCCTTGGCACCATCGGCCCCCGCAAGACCCACCAGTTCCTGTGCGGCTTTTCCATGGAGACCCGGAACCTTGTGGAAAACTCTTCCGCGAAGCTTGCTAAGAAAAATCTGGACATGGTGGTGGCCAACAACCTCAAGGTGGCCGGTGCAGGCTTTGGGGTGGACACCAACGTGGTCACCTTCATCACCCCGGACGGCACCCGGGAGCTGCCTTTGATGAGCAAGGCAGATGTAGCTGATGCCATTCTGGACGAGATCCTGCAGCGGCGGGCAAAGTAATACTACCGGGATTTTGTTGTACACATATCACAAAATTCACAAAAAAATTATGGTTCTTTC
>ENA-UONZ01001307-UONZ01001307.1-human-gut-metagenome-genome-assembly--contig:-C93old-NODE-1307-length-29226-cov-13.627678_pt1 | contig 29226 bp, 32 predicted proteins | sample MGYA00242468_ERZ724015 | MGnify/ENA metagenome assembly ERZ724015
ACTTCACTCAGCCGGAGCCTGCAAATAAATTTGCGCATAAATCTTGACGGGACCTACGGATATGTTCTATTCTGAGGAAACGGCAAAAAACTTACTAAAAGAGACTGTATCTTGAGCTATTAATTGCGGCGGAGGTGAAAATAATGTCTCAAAATGATAAAATCCAGTTGTTCGAGAACAAGCGTATTCGCACCGCATGGGATGAGGAAAAGGAAGAATGGTACTTTTCCGTTGTCGATGTTGTTGCGGTTTTGACGGATCAGCCAGACGCCCGTCATGCCAGTACATATTGGGCGGTTTTAAAGAAGCGGCTGAATAACGAGGGTGCAGACCAACTGCTTACAAATTGTAAGCAGTTGAAGATGACCGCCTCGGATGGGCGGAAACGTCTGACCGATGTAGCTGACACCGAGCAGCTTCTCCGAATCATCCAGTCCATTCCCTCCCCGAAAGCGGAGCCGTTCAAGCTGTGGCTGGCACAGGTCGGTCGGGAGCGTATCGAGGAAACCATCGACCCGGAGCTGACCATCGACCGGGCTTTGGAAACCTACCTCAAGAAGGGGTACAGCCGTGAGTGGATCAATCAGCGGCTGCAGGCCATTCAGGTCCGCAAAGAATTGACGGATGAATGGGATGCCCGCGGGGTGCAGAAAGGCGTGGAGTACGCCATCCTCACGGACGAGATATCTATGGACGAGGCGCTGGCATATATCCGCTCCATCAGCGACCAGACCGACTGCGAGGCGCATTTGGTGGACATGGATACCCTTCGAGGCATGGGGTACCAATCCTGCTGCCGGAAGCAATACCGTCGGGATCTATCGGGAATATTTTGAGGACGGCGGGGAGCAGAACGATTATATTGTCCGGATGCAGAAGATGTATAACGGCGAGAAGTATGTGCTGGGCAAATACAAGACGCGGGAGACCCAGCGCATGCTCATCAGCATGGGTCTGCGCGTTATGCTGCGCCTGACGCAGGTTTATCTGAACCTGCTCAACAACGCGGTGAAATACACCAATCCCGGTGGCAGTATTCGCCTGGAGATCAGCGAGGAGCTGGCGGGACTGCCGCCGTGGAGACCGTCCAGCACAGCTTTGGCCTCCTCCGGCAGGTTGACCAGGTTGCCGCCCTTCACCGGCTCCATGACGATGACGGGCTTATGGTTCTTCACGCAGACCTCATAGCATTCACGGCTCTGCACGGAGGGGTCGTCGTAGTCCGCGTAGTTGAACTGGATCTGCACCACCTCAATTTCCGGGTACTCCGTCAGGATCTGCTCCAGCACCTCAGGCCGGTCGTGGAAGGAGATGCCCACATGGCGCACCTTACCCCTCAGCCTTCAGGGCAAAGGCGGTCTCATAGGCCCGGCAAGTCTTGAAGTGGGGATAGTTCCCCGCCTCCTGGGCGTGCATCAGATAGAAGTCGAAGTAATCCACGCCGCAGGCGTCCAGTTGGCTGGCAAAAAACGGCCGGATATCCGCCTCCGTCTGGAAGAAATTCGCCGTCAGCTTGTTGACCAGAATGTAGCTCTCTCGGGGATGGCGGCTGGTGAGACATGTCTTCAGCGCTGTCTCGCTCTTGCCCTGTAGATAGCCGTGGGCGGTGTCGAAGTAGTTGAAGCCCGCCTCCAGGAACGCATCCACCATGCGGCAGGTTTCGGCGGTGTCCACCTGGTCGCCGTTCATCGACAGGCGCATGCAGCCAAAGCTAAAATTCTTTTTGATCCCATCCATGTTCCAATACTCCTTTCTGCTTTACAGATCTGTTGCAGCATTGTCATTTCCCTTTTCATCTCCATTTTACCATAGCTTCCGGAGAAAAACAGGGCATTTTGATAGAACTTACACGATGGAAGGAATAAAAAGGCACCGGGCAGCCGCTGGCTGCCCGGGACCTTTTTGCTTTGTCTGTATCTGTTTCTGCGGTGTCCCGCTTATGCGAATACCACCTGCACCAGCACCATGTACAGCGCCGTCCCCACGCCGATGGACAGCAGGACGTTCCGCTTCCACAGGTGCAGGGCTGCCAGCACCGCGATGGAGATCAGCTCCGGCAGACCGTGGGGGGCCTCGACGATGGACACATTCCGCAGGCAGTACACCACCAGCAGCCCCATCATGGCAGCCGGCAGGGTGCGGCCCAGATAGGTGACGATCTTGGGCACCGGGCGGCTGTCGGGGAACAGGAGGAAGGGGAGAAACCGCGTGACCATGGTGCCCGCTGTCACCGCCAAGGCGATGATCAGGGCCTGGGTCGTCGTCAATGTCATAGCTTTTTCCTCCCGATCAGAAGGACTGCCAGCACCATGGCCATGGCGGGGATCACCAGCTGGTCAGCGCCGAACACCGCCAGCGCGATGACGCTGCACGCCACCCCGATGATGCCGCTGGCCCGTTTCTGCGGGTCGGTGACCTGCTCGATAAACAGCACTACGAACAGACCCGTCAGGGCAAAATCCAGCCCCGTTGTGTCGAACCGGATAAACTGCCCCACCAGAGAGCCCAGCAGGGTACCGCCCACCCAGTACACATAGTCCAGCAGCGAGACGGACAGGTAGAAATGCTTGGGGGAGACCCTCTCCGGAGGCTCCACGGAGGATACGATGGAGAAGGTCTCATCGCTGAGGGTATAGATCAGCACCGCTTTCACGCCGCCCATACCCCGGTATTTTTCCAGCATGGACACCCCGTAAAACAGGTGCCGGGCATTGACCATCAGGCTCATGACGAAGGCACCCAGGGGATCGAAGGCGGAGGTCAGCAGGGTGATGGCCGCGAACTGCATGCTCCCGCAAAAGGCCACCGCACTCATCAGCAGGGCCCAGGGCGCGCCGAAGCCCTTGGTCTGCATCAGCACGCCGTAGGCAAAGCTCAGCACCAGGTACCCCGTCAGCACCGGAACGGTGCAGGGAAAAGAAGCGGCAATGGCTCTGCGCCAGCACAGCGCCCCCTGGCCGGGGGCGCTGCCGCCCGCCGGAGGCATATCACTGGTTTTCGTCATATTTTACACACTGAAAAGAATGTCGGCATAGGTGGGATAGGGCCAGAACTCGGCGGCGGTGTGGGACTCCAGCCGGTTCACCAGGTGGCTGGCCTTATATTCCAGGGCGTACACCACGTCCCGGTAGTACCGGGCGGACTCGATGCCGCCCTCGGCGTCGGGGGCCTCGGCCAGGGCTTTGGCCATGGCCTTGGCGGTGTTGTACAGCTCCTCGTTCCAGGTGCAGAGGGTCTGCAGCAGATCCGTCTCGGCGGCGCAGTCCAGATACAGGGCCTTCTTGCGCTGTACAGCCTTGGCCAGCTCCCCGGTGTAGCGGGACACGGCGGGGAAGATGCTTCGCCGGATCATAGCCAGCAGCGTGTTGGCCTCGATGGCCGTGATCTTGCAGTAATTTTCCAGATGGATGCCGTAGCGGGCGTACATCTCCACCTGGGAGAAAACGCCGTGCTTGGTGAACAGGTCGATGTTCTTTTTGTCGATATAGGCGGGCATGCTGTCCACGGTGTCCCGCAGGTTGCTCAGCCCCCGGCGCTTGGCCTCCTCCGCCCAGGAGTCGTCGTAGCCGTTGCCGTTGAAGATGATGCGCTGGTGGGCCTTGAAGGTGTCGTGCAGCAGGGCCTGCAGGGCGGCGTTGAAGTCCTCGGCCTTTTCCAGAATATCGGCGAACTGGCCCAGCTCCTCGGCCATAATGGTGTTGAGCACGGTGTTGGGGCTGGCCACGGACTGGGAGGAGCCCAGCATGCGGAACTCAAATTTGTTGCCCGTGAAGGCCAGGGGAGAGGTGCGGTTGCGGTCGGTGGTATCCTGGGGGATCTCCGGCAGGGTGTCCACGCCGATCTCCAGCTTCTTTTTGGTCATGTCCACATATTCCGTACCCTGGATGATGGAGTCCAGCACAGCGGTGAGCTCGTCACCCAGGAAGATGGAGATCACCGCCGGGGGTGCCTCATTGCCGCCCAGGCGCAGGTCGTTGCCGGGGTAGGACACGCAGCAGCGCAGAATGTCCTGGTACTCGTCCACACCCTTGATAAACGCGGCCAGAAACAGCAGGAACTGGGCGTTCTGGCTGGGGGTCTTGCCGGGCTTTAAGAGGTTCTCGCCGGTGTCGGTGGCCAGGGACCAGTTGTCATGCTTACCGCTGCCGTTGACCCCGGCAAAGGGCTTCTCGTGGAGCAGGCACACCAGACCGTGGCGGTCAGCCACCTTTTTCAGCAGCGCCATGGTCAGCTGGTTGTGATCCGTGGCGGTGTTGGCGTCGGTATATACCGGGGCGATCTCGTGTTGAGCCGGGGCCACCTCGTTGTGCTCGGTTTTGGCGAACACGCCCAGCTTCCACAGCTCCTGGTCCAGATCCTCCATGAATCCGGCGACTCTGGGCCGGATGGCGCCGTAGTAGTGGTCGTCCAGCTCCTGGCCCTTGGGAGGCCGCGCGCCGAAGAGGGTACGCCCGCACAGTTTCAAATCCTCCCGCTTCTGATACATGCTCTTGTCGATGAGAAAGTACTCCTGCTCCGGGCCCACCTGGGGGATCACGTGCTTGGCCTCTGTATTTCCGAACAGGCGCAGGATCCGCATGCTCTGCTGATCCAGCCGGCTCATGGAGCGCAGCAGGGGCGTCTTCTTGTCCAGCACCTGCCCGCTGTAGGAGCAGAACACCGTAGGGATGTACAGGGTCTTGTCCTTCACGAAGGCGTAGGAGGTGGGATCCCAGGCGGTGTAGCCCCGGGCCTCAAAGGTGGCCCGCAGGCCGCCGGAGGGGAAGGAGGAGGCATCCGCCTCGCCCCGGGACAGCTCCTTGCCGGACAGCTCCATGATGACCGAGCCCTTGCCGTCGGGGGTGATAAAGCTGTCGTGCTTCTCGGCGGTGACGCCGGTCATGGGCTGGAACCAATGGGTGTAATGGGTGGCGCCCAGCTCCGTGGCCCAGTCCTTCATGGCCGCGGCGATCTGGTCGGCAATGGAACGCTGCAGGGTGGTACCCTGGGCCATGCACTGCCTCCAAGCTTCGTAGGCGTCGGCGGACAGGCGCTGTCGCATTTTGTCCTCATTAAAGACCATGCAGCCGAACAGTTCCGGGATGTTTTTGATTTTTTCGTCCATTGCAAACTCCTTTCGCCGCCCTTGGCGGCAATTGTTTATAACACCGCCTGAAGCAGGACGGGTGTAAGATAGGTTTCGATAGCGGCGGCCGCCAGAAGCAGCGGCAGGATCCACAGAAGCATGATCTGCCCGCACTGACCGGCGGCAGCCCGGGCGGCCCCCGTTTTCTTTTGCAGCAGGGCGGCGGACACCTCTCCGCACAGGTACAGGCCCGCCGAGACTGCCAGCACCAGGGCCGTCAGCTCAAAAACGCCGTGGGGCAGGATGCCCACCAGATACTTCCACAGGGGGATCCCCTTGTGGATGTAGTACTCGGCGAACAGGCCCAGGCTGGCGCCGTTGACGCCCAGAGTCAGGGCCGACAGACGGATAAACGGGAGCAGCCCGTAGGCGATACAGGTCATCATGGCGATGAGATTGTTCATCAGCAACGCGGAAAACACGATCTGCCCGCTCTCGTCCGCCACGCCCTTTTGCAGCAGCATCTGGGCGAATTGCTCCACGATGCCGTCGGCCTGCTGGGGAAAGAGCATGCTCCCGGCGAAGCTCAGAAGGATCAGCCCCGCCAAGGTCAGCGCGGTCACGGCCACCGAGCCGCCGAATCCCCGGCGGAAGAAATCGATGCTGCCGCCGTACAGCTGCTTTACAGTGCCCACGCGTTCAGTTTGTCAAGACCGGCCCGCAGGCGGCGCAGAGTCTCGTCTTTCCCCAGAATGGCGCAGATCTCCACCGCGCCGCCGGGGGTGACCAGCTTGCCTGCGGCGGCGATGCGCACGGGCCACATGAGCTTGGCGTTCTTCACCTCCAGCTGCTCCGCCAGGGCGATGAGACCGTCGTGGACGCTCTCCACCGTCCAGGTTGGGAGGGCCTCCAGCATGGGGATGGCCGCCTCCAGCATGGCTTTGCAGACTGCGGGATCGGTCTTGGCCTTTTTGTTGGTGAAAAACTCCACACTGTACTCCGGGCAGGCGTCGAAGAAGTCCACCTTCTCGGGGATGTCCGCCAGGCGCTCGCACCGGGCCTGGAGCAGCCCCGCGATGGCGGCGATGTCGAAATCGCCCTTCACCGTCCGGCGGATATAGGGCTCGGCCACCTGGGCAAAGGCCTCCGGAGCCATGGCCCGCAGGTAGACGGCGTTGAAGTGATCCAGCTTGGCCCGGTCGAAGATGGCCGGGGACTTGGAGATGCCGGTGATGTCGAATGCCTTCACCAGCTCCGGCAGGGTGAAAATCTCCTGCTCGGCCAGCTCACCCTTGGGGCTCCAGCCCAGCAGGGCCACATAGTTGAGGATGGCCTCCGTGAGGTAGCCCTCCGCCTTCAGATCCTCGTAGGAGGGATCGCCGTGACGCTTGGACATCTTGTTCTGGGCGTCCCGCATCACCGGAGAGCAGTGGACATAGGTGGGAATTTCCCAGCCGAAGGCCCGGTACAGCAGGTCGTATTTGGGGGCGGAGGAGAGATATTCGCTGCCCCGCACCACATGGGTGATGCCCATAAGATGGTCGTCGATGACGTTGGCGAAGTTGTAGGTGGGCAGGCCGTCCCGCTTCAGGAGCACCTGGTCGTCCAGGGTGCTGTTTTCCACGGTGATATCGCCGAAAATGGCGTCGTGGAAGGTGGTGGTACCCTCCGCGGGGATCTTCTGGCGGATGACATAGGGCTCGCCCGCCTCCACCCGGCGCAGTGCCTCCTCCAGCGGCAGATCCCGGCAGGGATCGGCGGCGCGGGAGAAGTCGCCGCTGTCCTCCTCGGACTCGGTTTTCTCGCAGAAGCAGTAGTAGGCCGCGCCCTTTTCCGCCAGCAGCCTTGCATATTTTCCATAGGTGTCCCGGCGCTGGGACTGGATGTAGGGGGCCACGGGGCCGCCCACATCAGGGCCCTCATCGTGGGTGAGGCCGCACTCGGTCATGGTACGGTAGATTACATCCACCGCACCTTCCACCTGACGGTTCTGGTCGGTGTCCTCGATGCGCAGGATAAACGTGCCGCCATGGGAGCGGGCGATGAGCCAGGTATACAGGGCCGTGCGCAGATTGCCCACATGCATGTAGCCCGTGGGCGAGGGGGCAAACCGGGTGCGCACCTTGCCGTGGGGGATCTTTTCCTCCATCTGCTCGAAATAGCTGTGATCCAGTGTCATAGCGTTAAACCTCCCCAGTAAAAAACAAAAAGCAAATACTATTCCATACTAAAAATATACCATACCATTATATTTTAACTTCCGAAAAAGTCAAGAATAAACACGCCATCCGGTTGCAATTTTGTGGGATTAGTGATAACATGACATTGATTAGCATGAAATTGGGGCAAAATTTCAGATATGCCCCTCTTTCGGAAGGAGAATAACCATATGGAAACCACTGTGGAAAAGAAAAAACGGATATTCAGCGGCATCCAGCCCAGCGGCGAGCTGACCCTGGGCTCCTACATGGGAGCCATCCGCAACTGGGCGGACCTGCAGGATGAATATGACTGCCTGTACTGCATCGTGGATATGCACGCCATCACCGTGCGGCAGGATCCGGCCACCCTGCGCCGCCGCAGCGTGAACCAGCTGGCCCAGTACATCGCCTGCGGCCTGGATCCCAAGAAGAACATCATGTTCATCCAGAGCCATGTGCCCCAGCACGCGGAGCTGAGCTGGATCCTGGGCTGCTACACCCAGTTCGGCGAGCTGAGCCGTATGACCCAGTTCAAGGCCAAGGCCAAGCAGCATGCGGACAACATCACCGCGGGCCTTTTCACCTATCCCGTTTTGATGGCGGCGGACATTCTGCTGTACCAGGCGGATCTGGTGCCGGTGGGGGAGGATCAGCGCCAGCATGTGGAGCTGACAAGGGACATCGCCCAGCGGTTCAACGGCCTGTACAGCGACACCTTTACCCTGCCGGAGGCATTCATCCCCAAGATGGGCGCCCGGGTCATGAGCCTTGCAAACCCCGAGAACAAGATGAGCAAGTCCGATCCCGACGGATGTGTGTTCCTCATGGACAAGCCCGAGGACATCATGCGTAAGTTCAAGCGCGCCGTCACCGACTGCGAGACAGCGGTGAAGTTTGACAAGGAGAATAAGGCCGGTATCTCCAACCTGCTGACCATCTACTGCGCCGCCACCGGCAAGACCCTGACCGAGGCGGAGGCGGAGTTTGCCGGCCAGGGCTACGGTGTCTTCAAGCCCGCTGTGGGTGAGGCCGTGGTGGAGCTGCTGCGGCCCCTGCGGGAGGAGAGCGAGCGCATCATGAAGGACAAGGCATACTTAGAGAGTGTCTACAAGGAGGGCGCTGACCACGCTTCCTACCTGGCCCAGAAGACTCTGAGCAAGGTGTACCGCAAGATAGGGTTTGTGGCAAAATAAGAGCTTGGCTGTAGCGCGTATGTTTCCTTGCATAGACGGAAAACATTTGTTATAATCGAGAGTGAACGAACGCAGCAAAATAAATCACATAGAAAGGAATTGGCAACTATGATCTATACCAGCGAAGTGCAGCATATGTGCCCCATCGCCAAGGGCGCTTATCACGGGCCCGCCCCCATTCCCGAGGAGGGCAAGTGGGTCCAGGCCAAGGAAATCGGCGACATCTCCGGCTTTACCCACGGTATCGGCTGGTGCGCCCCCCAGCAGGGCGCCTGCAAGCTGACGTTGAACGTGAAAAACGGCGTCATTGAGGAGGCTCTGGTGGAGACCATCGGCTGCTCCGGCATGACTCATTCCGCCGCTATGGCATCCGAAATTCTCATTGGCAAGACCATTCTGGAGGCACTGAACACCGACCTGGTCTGTGACGCTATCAATACCGCCATGCGCGAGCTGTTTTTGCAGATCGTGTATGGCCGCACCCAGTCCGCTTTCTCCGAGGGCGGCCTGGCAGTGGGCGCTTCTCTGGAGGATCTGGGCAAGGGCCTGCGCAGCCAGGTGGGCACCATGTTCGCCACCAAAGAAAAGGGCCCCCGCTATCTGGAGATGGCCGAGGGCTATGTGACCCGTGTGGCCCTGAATAAGGACGACGAGATCGTGGGCTACGAGTTCATCAGCCTGGGCAAGATGATGGACTTCATCAAGAAGGGCGACGACGCGGGCACCGCTCTGGAAAAGGCCAAGGGCCACTACGGCCAGTTCGACAACGCCGCCAAGTATGTCGATCCCAGACAGGAATAAGGAGGAGGACGAAATTATGGCACTGTTTGAAAGCTACGAAAGAAGAATCGACAAGATCACCGGCGTCCTCGCTCAGTACGGCATCGGCTCCGTGGAGGAGTGCCGGGACATCTGCAAGGCCAAGGGTTTTGATCCCTACGAGATCGTGAAGGGCATCCAGCCCATCTGCTTTGAAAACGCCTGCTGGGCCTACACCGTGGGCGCGGCCATCGCCCTGAAGGCCGGGGTCAAGACCGCTGCCGAGGCTGCCAAGATGATCGGCGTGGGCCTGCAGTCCTTCTGCATCGACGGCTCTGTGGCCGAGGACCGCAAGGTGGGCCTGGGCCACGGCAACCTGGGCGCTATGCTCCTCAGCGAGGAGAGCAAGTGCTTCGCCTTCCTGGCGGGCCACGAGTCCTTTGCCGCCGCCGAGGGTGCCATCGGCATCGTGAAGAACGCCAACAAGGCCCGCAAGGAGCCCCTGCGCGTGATCCTCAACGGCCTGGGCAAGGATGCCGCCCAGATCATCAGCCGCATCAACGGCTTCACCTATGTGCAGACCCAGTTCGACTATTATACCAGCGAGCTGAAGATCGTCCGGGAGATCCGTTATTCCGAGGGCGAGCGGGCCAACGTCCGCTGCTACGGCGCCGATGATGTCCGCGAGGGTGTGGCCATCATGCACCATGAGGGCGTGGACGTGTCCATCACCGGCAACTCCACCAACCCCACCCGCTTCCAGCATCCTGTGGCCGGCACCTATAAGAAGGAGTGCATCGAGCAGGGCAAGAAGTATTTCTCCGTGGCCTCCGGCGGCGGTACCGGCCGTACCCTGCACCCGGACAACATGGCTGCCGGTCCTGCTTCCTACGGCATGACCGATACCATGGGCCGTATGCACAGCGACGCCCAGTTTGCCGGCTCCAGCTCCGTGCCCGCCCATGTGGAGATGATGGGCTTTTTGGGCATGGGCAATAACCCCATGGTGGGCGCCACCGTGGCCGTTGCCGTGGCTGTGGAGGAGAGCCTGAAGGGCTGATTCCCGTTTTGCAATCTCATAAGAATATCCCGCCGCTGATGCGGCGGGATATTTTTATATATTGCTCGTTAGTCCTTCATCAGCGGTGCACCGGCGTGCCATGCCTGGCCCACCTTCTCGCCGATGGCATAATAACCGTTGCGATACGGATCGAAGGCAAAGGCATTCAGCTTGGCGGCGTCCACTTTGCCGTTTTCATCCAGCACGGACTCGTCCGCCAGCACGCCGACGATCTCGCCGATGACATGGTGGCCATACACCTCCATCTTGTCCTCAACGACCCTGCACTCCAGCGTCAGCGGGAATTCCTCCACAATGGGGGCATCCACCTTTTCACTTTTCACGGCGGTCAGACCGCTGCGCCGGAATTTGTCCGGCATCTTGTTGCCGCTGGCGATGCCGAAGAAGTCGGCGGCTTCCATGTGGGGGATGTCTGCAATGCTCAGGGTGAATGCCCCGCGCCTTTTGATGTTTTCCGACGTTTTGTGGCCTGCGCTGATGTTGAGAGAAACCATATTCTCCGCGCAGATGCCGCCCCAGGCCATGTTCATCACATCCACCGTGCCGTCTTCGCCGAAGGTGGCGATCATCAGCACAGGCATCGGGAACAGATAGGGATTCACACCCAGTTCTTTTTTCATGCTAAAGACCTCCGTTTGCAAATTGGATTGACCTTGCTCCGCCATCCTACCGTCATAATAGCATACATTACAAAAAACACAAGTACCCTTATAAAAGATAGTCACTATCAAGGAAGATAGTTTGCCCCAGTTTCCGGTTTCCATCCCATGTGCTTCGCCTTTCGAAACCCGCCGGTGCAGGCAAACGTTGTATTCTGCCGCATGGGGTGATTTCCCCTTGCGCACCTCTGGCGGGACTGGTAGAATACAGACAACAGAAAACCAAGGAGGATACCTATGATCTGCGAGATTTGCAAGGACGAAGTGTTCCTTGCCCAGGCGGGCGAGCCTGCCGGGGCAGATGACCTGGCTGTGGCGCAGGATCTGCTGGACACCCTGCTTGCCCACAAGGACGGCTGTGTGGGCATGGCGGCGAATATGATCGGTGTGAACAAGCGCATCATCGCCTTCGAGAGTGACGGCGAGTACATGGTTATGTTCAACCCGGTCATCGTCCGGCAGTCCGGCGCATACGAGGCCCAGGAGGGCTGCCTGTCCCTTTCCGGCGTCCGGAAAACCAGACGCTACCGCACCATCAAGGTGCAGTGGCAGAATGAGAAGCTCCAGACCCGGCTGAGGACCTTTTCCGGCTTCACAGCGGAGATTATCCAGCACGAAATTGACCACTGTCAGGGGGTTTTGATATGATATTCTGCTTTTCCGGCACCGGCAACAGCCGGTATGTGGCCCGCCGCGCAGCCGAGGCGCTGGGGGAGACCGTACTGGATCTGAATGAGCGCATCCGGGCGGGGGACACCTCCCCGGTGGAGTCCGGACGGCGGCTTGCGATCGTCACACCCACCTATGCCTGGCGCATTCCCCGCATTGTGCGGGACTGGCTGCTGCATACGGATTTGCCAGGCGCGGAGCAGGTCTGGTTCCTCATGACCTGCGGCAGCGAGATCGGAAATGCTGACCGATATAACCGCGCTCTCAGCCGGGAGCTGGGGCTTGCCTACATGGGCACGGCCCAGATTGTCATGCCGGAGAACTACATCGCCATGTTCCGTGTGCCCCAGGCGGATGAGGCACGGGAGATCGTAGCCCGGGCCCAGCGGGACATAGACCGGGCCACCGCCGCCATCCGGGTGGGCTTCTCCTTTCCCCCGCTACGCTGCAGCCTCTACGGACGTTTCATGAGCGGACCTGTGAACCCGATTTTCTATACCTGCTTTGTCAAGGCGAAGGCATTTGTCACCGGCGATGCCTGCGTGGGCTGCGGCCTGTGCGCGGAGCACTGCCCCACGGGGAATATTCGGCTGCAGGCCGGCCGGCCCGTCTGGGGCGACCGGTGCACACACTGCATGGCCTGCATCTGCTACTGCCCGACGGAGGCCATCGAGTACGGCAAAAAGAGCCTTGGCAAGCCCCGCTACCATTTTGAAGCCCTGTGAGGTGCGTTTTTATGAAAGGAAGCTTTCGGAATTTTCCGTTCCGGGGCCAAAATTCCCCTTGACTTTTTGCAGAAAATAGGGTATGATAAATAACGTTGTAAAGCATATTTACTTTACAGAAGGAGGCCGGACCGTGAAAAACCAGACCTACCGCATGACCATGCTGCTCGATTTTTACGGCGAGATCCTGACCCCGCGGCAGCGGGAGTTCTTTGACCTGTACTATAACGAGGACCTGAGCCTGGCGGAAATCGCGGAGAATTACGACATCAGCCGCCAGGGCGTGCGGGATGCCATTGTCCGGGCGGAGACCGCGATGAACGAGCTGGAGGACAAGACGGGTCTTCTCAAGCGCTTTATGCGCCTGCGGGGCAAGGTGGAGGCCATTGAGTCCGCCGCCGCCCAGATCCGGCAGATCAACTACCGGCAGTATGAGAATCCGGAGCTGGAGCGCCTGACAGAGGAGATCCTTGCCGGTGCCGCCGCATTGAAGGAGTAAAGACCATGGCCTTTGAGGGACTGAGCGAAAAATTAAATGAAACTTTTAAGCGCCTGCGGGGCAAGGGCCGTCTGACGGAGTCCGATGTCAAGGCGGGCCTGCGTGAGGTGCGCCTTGCACTGCTGGAGGCGGATGTCAGCTACAAGGTGGTCAAGGATTTCATTGCCAGGGTCACTGAGCGCTGCGTGGGCAGCGACGTGCTGGAGAGCCTGACCCCCGCCCAGCAGATCGTGAAGATCGTGAACCAGGAGCTTACCGAGCTTATGGGCGGCAGCAATGCCCGCATCGCCACCGCGTCCAAGGGCCCCACCGTTGTGATGATGGTGGGCCTGCAGGGTGCCGGTAAAACCACCAACTGCGCGAAGCTGGCGGGCCTCATGCGCCGCCAGTACGGCAAGCGGCCCCTGCTGGTGGCCTGCGATGTGTACCGCCCCGCCGCCATCAAGCAGCTGCAGGTGGTGGGCCAGCAGCTGGATATACCCGTTTTTGAAATGGGCCAGGGCGATCCGGTGAAAATCGCCCGGGAGGCGCTGAAATACGCCGCCGACCACGGAAATGACACCGTGTTCCTGGATACTGCCGGCCGCCTGCATATCGACGAGCAGCTGATGGACGAGCTGAAGCGGATCAAGGAAAACATCCATCCCCATGAGATCCTCCTGGTGGTGGATGCCATGACCGGCCAGGACGCCGTGAACGCCGCCACCGCCTTCGACGAGGCCCTGGGCATCGACGGGGTGCTGCTGACCAAGCTGGACGGCGACGCAAGAGGCGGCGCGGCCCTGTCCATCCGGGCGGCCACGGGCAAGCCCATCAAGTTCGTGGGTACCGGCGAAAAGCTGGACATGATCGAGCTGTTTCACCCGGAGCGTATGGCCTCCCGTATTCTGGGTATGGGCGATATGCTCACCTTCATTGAGAAGGCGGAGCAGCAGTATGACGAGAAGCAGGCCAAAAAGCTGGAGGAGAAGCTGCGGAAAAACCGCCTGACCCTTTCGGATTATCTGGATCAGCTGGAACAGCTGCAAAAAATGGGCGATCTGAGCCAGATCGCCTCCATGCTCCCCGGCAACCTGGGCAAGAGCTTCGATGCCAGCCAGATCGATGAAAAGCAGATGGCCCACAACAAGGCCATCATCCAGTCCATGACGGTGCAGGAGCGGGAGAATCCCCAGATCCTCAACGCCTCCCGCAAGCGGCGTATCGCCGCCGGCTGCGGTCTGGAGGTGGTGGATGTGAACCGCCTGCTGAAGGCTTTTGAGGCCATGCAGCAGATGACCAAGGCCATGACCAAGGGCAAAATGCGCGGCATGGGTGCAATGATGGGCGGCATGGGCGGCTTCGGCGGCGGTATGCGCAGCTTCGGCCGGAAAAAGCGGTTTAAGTAAGGGCGCAAAAAGCCTCGCAGAGTTCGCGTCCGCAGACGTGAAAAATTAAAATCATTTTTCACCGCGACATGTGCGTGGGGAAAAATACCTCTCAGACTGCAAGTGTGGAATTTTGAGCCTATGGCTCAAAATTATGCGCGCAGCAGGCTGCAAGCCTTTTGGCAAAAAAATCGAAGATTTTTTGCCAGCATCATAAATAAGTGCAGCGGCATTTATCAATAAAAAATTATTTATATTTGGAGGAAAATTACCATGGTTAAGATCAGACTGAGAAGAATGGGTGCAAAGAAGGCTCCCTTTTACCGCGTAGTGGTGGCCGATTCCCGCTATCCCCGCGACGGTCGCTTCATTGAGGAGATCGGCACCTACAATCCCTGCGTGTCTCCCGCCGAGATCAGCATTGACGCTGACCGTGCCCGTGAGTGGATCAAGACCGGCGCTCAGCCCACCGATACCGTTCGCGCCCTGCTGAAGAAGGTCGACGTCCTTTAATTCGAGGGTACGGCCATGAAGGAACTGCTGCTCTATATCGCCAGAAGTCTGGTGGATCATCCGGAGCAGGTCACGGTGACGGAGACCGGCGAGGCGGACGATTTGACGCTGGAGCTGCGTGTGGCACCCGAGGATATGGGAAAGGTGATCGGCCGTCAGGGCCGCATTGCCAAGGAAATCCGTACTGTGGTGCGGGCATATGCCCAGCGCACCGGCGTAAAGGTTTCGGTCGATATTGTTGACTGATAGAATCCCCCGGAAACCCCTGTTATGGCAGGGTTTTCCGGGGGATTTACCGTCTGCAGCACTGTGACGGGGGCATCTATAAATCTGACACATCCGGCTGTAAAAGCGGCCTATCGCTCCGACGGATTTTCCTGTAAAATGAAGAATATATGATCCTGCGGGCCGGGTGCTGCTCCTGGTGTTGCCAACTTCCGCTATGGTGCGGAGCCGGAGGAGAAATGCGGCCAAAAAAAATTCCGATCCGAGCTGAAAATCGCGGTATTTGTGTTATCATAGAAGAAAAGGGGGCGTGGGGCCATGCTGCGTATGGAGATCGCGTTGTTTCTGGTGACGGCCTTTGTGGCCTATGTCTATTTTGCGGCGGAAAAGGAACCCTCGTCCCTGCACCGGACGTTTTCACTGCTGCTGGTGATGGTGCTGGCCAACCTGGCGCTGGACGGAGCTACGGTGTACACGGTGAACCATCTGTCTGCCGTGCCGGAGCTGCTCAACAGCATTCTGCATCGGCTGTTTCTGGGCAGCATGGTGGCTGTCATCTTCCTGTTCTACCAGTATATCGCCCTTCTTGTGGAGGAGGAGACGGGCAAGCCCCGGCGGCTGGATGGGCCTGCGCTGGCCTTTCTGGCTCTGGCGGAGCTGTGCAATTTCCTCCTGCCGCTGACTTACACGCAGACACCGGAGGGCAACTATTCCTCCGGCCCCTATATGCTGGTGCCCTATGGAGCGGTGGCGTTTTACCTGGTGCTGTGCGCGGCGCTGTTGGTGATGAACGGGCGCCGCATCCACCGTAAGAAGCGCTCTGCCATCGGCGCGGCGTTGATGATCGAGCTCTTGGTCTGTGCCCTCCAGGGGCTGCACCACACCTGGCTCATCAGCGGCATGGGCATTACTCTGATGACCCTGTCGTTCTATCTCACGCTGGAAAATCCCGAGGCCCTGCGGGCCCAGCTGGTGGAGCAGAAGCTCTCTATGCTCTATCTGAAGAGCCAGGTCAACCCGCATTTTCTCTATAACACCCTGGATACCATCCGCATCCAGGCGCAGCTGGACGGGGATAAAAAGGTGGCGGATCTTCTGATGCGCCTGGTGGATTTCTTCCGTCTCAGCGTGAAGGTGGATCGGCCCATGGTAACATTGGATGACGAGATGGAGCTGCTGGAGGCATATATGGAGCTGATGTGTTACCGCTACCCGCAGCTGTATTGCCGGTATGACATCGATCCGGATCTGGGCGGAGCTCAGGTGCCGAACTTTATCCTGCAGCCCATTGTGGAAAACGGTCTGCTCCACGGCCTGAAGAATACTGGCTACCGGGGTGGCATTACCATCTCCGCCGCGAGGACGGAGAGCGGCGATCTGGAGATCTGCGTCCGGGATACGGGCAGCGGCTTTGCTCCGGGGAAGAAGGCCGCCATCGACGCCCTGCTCCAGGGCTATGCCCGGCAGCCGGCCAAGCTCACCGGCAACAGCATCGGCATCGTCAACGTGCAAAAGCGCATCAAACTCCTGTGCGGCCGGGCCTACGGCCTGTCCTACACGGAAAATGACACCGGCGGCGTAACGGCGCATATCCTGCTGCCGCTGAGGGAGGGGACGGAATGAGAAAGCTGCGCGTGCTGCTGGTGGATGATGAGATCATGATCCGGGAGGGCTTCAAACGCCTGTTTGACTGGGTGGAGCACGACTGCCTGGTGGTGGGCGAGGCGGCCGACGGGATGGAGGCCCTGACCAAGATCGATTCCCTCCGGCCGGACATTGTCATTATGGATATCAACATTCCCATTATGAATGGCCTGAAGGTCATTCAGCTGGCCCGGATCAAGCATCCGGACATGGCGTTTATCATCGTCTCCGGCTACGACGATTTCACCTACTGCCGGGAGGCGCTGCGCCTGCAGATCACGGATTATATCCTCAAGCCCGTAAACTATGAGGAGTTCGGCCGCTGCATTGACCATCTGAAAATCGAGCTTTTCCGGCGGCAGACCCATGGGGAGGAGATCCGGGAGGAACGCCCCATCCAGGCGGTCGCCCGGTATATGCAAGAGCATCTTTCAGAGGACCTGAGCCTGGCAGTGCTGGCGGAGGAGTTCCACCTGAGCGCCCAGTATATCAGCCAGCTGTTCAAAAGCGAGATCGGCGTGGGATTTCTGGCGTATCTGACCAATATCCGCATGGAAAAGGCCAAGAACCTGCTGCTGACCACCGCCATGTCTGTGGCGGAGGTGTCCGACCAGGTGGGGTACGGCGACTACCGGGTGTTCACGAAGGTGTTCAAGCGGTCTGAGGGCATCACGCCCTCCCAGTACCGCCGGGATTTCCTGGAGCGGGAGCGTTTGGAGGCCGGCCGGTGACAGGGTACATTTTGCCCCGTTCCTACCGGCCCGCAGTATATAAAAAGACAGAAAAGGAGAATTTACCATGGAAAAGAGACTCTACAAATCCAATAAGAACAAGGTACTTGACGGCGTTTGCGGCGGCATCGCAGAGTATTTCAACATCGATCCCACCCTGGTGCGCCTGGGCTGGGTGGCATTCTGCATACTGGGCGGCAGCGGCATACTGGCCTACATCATCGCCGCCATCGTCATGCCCCGGGATCCGGAGTGCTGAGGGAAGCGGCAGAGACACGAGCACTATGACCAGAAAAGGAGACGGGCCGCAAGGTCCGTCTCCTTTTGCCTTTCGGCGGTGAAAACCATGGAAAAAACGAATACTTCTCCCTCGCCAGAGAAAAAATCACCTTTACTTGTGCCCGCTGGTTTGCTATACTTTTTTTGAAAAACGGGAGGAGATGGGACTCATGATCTATCTGGATAACGCCGCCACCACGCTGCACAAGCCGCCCCAGGTGATGGAGGCCGTGCTGCACGCCATGACCACTATGGGCAATGCCGCCCGGGGCGCCCACAGCGGCGCGCTGGAGGCTTCCCGGACGGTGTTCGGCACCCGGGAGAAGCTGGCGAAGCTGTTCGGCTGCCCGCGGGCGGATCATGTGGTCTTTACCGCCAACTCCACGGAAGCGCTGAACATCGCCATCAACGGCCTTCTGCATAGGGGGGACCATGTGATCTCCACGGATTGCGAGCATAACTCCGTGCTGCGGCCCCTGTACAGGCTGGAGGAGGAGCGGGGCGTTGCCCTGAGCTTTGTCCCCGCCGACAGGAAGGGCCTGGTGGACTATGCCGATTTTGAGCGCCTGATGCGCCCGGAGACCCGGGCCGTCGTCTGCACTCACGGCTCCAACCTCACCGGAAACCTGCTGGACATTGCCCGTATTGCGGACATTGCCCACCGGCATGGGGCTCTTCTGATCGTGGACGCTTCACAGACGGCGGGCACGGTGCCCATCCATATGGAAGCAATGGGTGTGGACGTGCTGTGCTTCACCGGGCACAAGGGGCTTATGGGCCCCCAGGGCACCGGGGGGCTTTGCATCCGCCCCGGAGTAGAAATCGATCCCTGGAAGGTGGGCGGCTCCGGCGTCCATTCCTATGACCGCCGCCAGCCCCGGGAATACCCCACCCGCCTGGAGGCCGGCACGCTGAACAGCCACGGCATTGCGGGCCTGTCTGCGGCGCTGGATGTGATCCTAATGCGCGGCGTGGAGGACATCCGCCAGACCGAGCATGCCCTGATGCAGCGGTTTTATGACGGCGTGAAGGACGTGCCCGGCGTCACGGTGTACGGGGATTTTTCTGTGCCGCAGCGGTGCGCCATCGTGGCGCTGAATATCCGGGACTATGATTCCTCTGCCGTGTCCGACGAGCTGGCCGTGCACTATGGCATTGCCACCCGCCCCGGGGCCCACTGCGCCCCCCGGATGCACGCGGCCCTGGGCACTACGGAGCAGGGGGCCGTGCGTTTCAGCTTTTCCTGCTACAATACGGCCCGGGAGGTAGATGCCGCCGTGGCGGCGGTGCAGGAGATTGCCAGATAATGGGGAAAACGGCCCTGCATCTGTCCTTCGCGGCGAAAATGGGCCCATACCGGCATAAAAAACTTTTGGAATGGGGCAAACTGTGGTATACTGACCATGATCCCCGAAATTTCGGGGCGATCTTGAGAGAAGACCCCATAGCAAAGGAGGCCCCATGCGAAAGATCCAGAGCAGCCGGGAGGCGCTTTTTCAGTTAAACGGCACCCCGCCCATGGGCATTGCCGTATCCATGGCCCTGCAGCACCTGGTGTCCATGATCGTCGGCTGCGTCACGCCGGCGATCATCATTGCCAATGCCATCGGCCTGCCCCATGACCAGCGGATCCTGCTGATCCAGGCGTCGCTGGTCATGTCAGCCGTGACCACGCTCTTACAGCTTTTCCCCATCGGCGGCCGGTTCGGCTCGGGCCTGCCGGTGGTTTTCGGCGTCAGCTTCGCCTATCTGCCCAGTATGCTGGCCATCGCCGGCAGCGGCGGCTTGTCCGCCGTGGCGGGGGCTATGATCGTGGGCGGCATCGTGGCGACACTGGTTGGCATTTTTATCCGTCCCGTGCGCAGACTGTTTCCACCGGTGATCACGGGCACGGTGGTGTTTACCATCGGCCTGTCCCTGTACCCCACGGCCATCAACTACATGGCCGGCGGCACCGGCAATACCTATGAATCCGTGGTGACGGACCGGGGCCTGACCGAGGCATTGGTGTATGGCTCGTGGCAGAACTGGGCCATCGCCGCCTTCACGCTGACGGTGGTGCTGCTGCTGACGAACCATGGAAAGGGCGTGTGCAAGCTGGCCTCGATCCTGCTGGGCATTGCTGCGGGCTATGTAGTGGCGCTGGTGTTCGGCATGGTGGACCTGTCCGGCATCGCGGATGCGGCCTGGTTTGAATTGCCCAAATTCGTGCCTTACGGCGTGACCTTTGATCTTTCCGGCTGCATTGCCCTGGGCCTGCTGTTTGCCATCAACTCCATCCAGGCCATCGGCGACCTGACGGCAACCACCGTCGGCGGAATGAACCGGGAGCCTACGGATCGGGAGCTGCAGGGAGGCATCATCGCCTATGGTGTCAGCAATGTGCTCACGGCCCTGTTGGGCGGACTGCCCACGGCCACATATTCCCAGAATGTGGGCATCGTGGCCACCAATAAGGTGGTCAACCGCTGGGTCTTTGCCCTGACAGGCGGGTTTTTGCTGCTGGCGGGCGTGGTGCCGAAGATTTCAGCCATTCTTACAACCATTCCCCAGTGTGTGCTGGGCGGCGCTACGGTGGTGGTGTTCTCCACCATTGCCATGACAGGTATGAAACTTATATCCCAAGAGGGGATTACCGCCCGGAACACCACCGTGGTGGGCCTGTCGGCGGCCCTGGGCGTGGGTATATCCCAGGCGGCGGAGGCCCTGAGTCAGTTCCCGGAGGCGGTGACGACGATATTCGGCAAGTCGCCGGTGGTTATAGCGACATTGATGGCCGTGCTGCTGAATCTGGTTCTGCCCAAGGAGAATGCGGACGAATCATAAAATCGTTTCCCGGCTCTGCCCGGGGACAATAAAAAGGCACCTCACATCTGACAGATGTGAGGTGCCTTTGGCATATGGGTGGATCGAATCGATGAATTATTTGCCGGCCAGAGCCCGCTCCAGCCAGATGGCGCCCACGTCCATGGCGGCGTACAGGCTGTCCTTCTCGCTTTTTTTCACCACGCGATCCCGGCTCTTGAGATCCGGGGCGGTGAGCTGCAGCTGCACGGAGACCCGGGTAGCCACGTCCATATCCTTTTCCTTCTTGGTTTCCAGGATCTGCAGCATAACGATGTATTCGTCAGCCATGCTGCCGTAATAGATCAGGTTATCCACCCGGCGCAGAGGATGGTTTTTATAAACAAGGCCCTCGCCCTTTTTTGCATCCGACATAGTAAAGCACAACTCCTTTTCCCATAACTTATCTTTTATCATAGCATATGGGCGCTCGTCTGTCAAATTTCCGGCCTGAAAAACGGAACGAAAAACCGGGATGCGGCAGCCGCAGCCCGGTTTTGGCGTTTTACAGATCCAGATAACTCTTCACCAGCGCCTGCAGCATCTCGTCCCGATCTAGCTTGCAGATCAGCGTCCGGGCGCCGTTGTGGTTGGTGATGTAGGTGGGATCCTCCGAGAGAATGTACCCGACGATCTGGTTGATAGGGTCATAGCCCTTCTCTTTCAGCGCGTCATACACTGCGGAGAGAATATGGTGGGTCTGCTCCTCTCGATCCTCTGCCGTATTGAATTTTCGGGTGAATTCGTCCATAGGGAACACCGCCTTTCTATCCATGCTGAGAATAGTATATGCCTTTTTTATGAAAAAGTAAAGGAAAATCGAAAAAACCTAAAAAGCCTCGCAGAGCTTGTGTCCGCAGATGCAAAAAATGGAAATCATTTTTCGCAGCGACATGCGTGTGGGGGAAATTTTCTCTCATACTGCGTTTTTTCACCGGGATAGTTACTTACCCCGCAGCTCCGCGCCCAGGTTCTTCACCAGCTTTTTCACGGCGCCGGCGGCGCACTCCTCGATCTCGGCGGAGGTGAGGGTCTTTTCCGCAGAGCCGATGGTCAGGCGGATGGTCACGGACTTCTTGCCCTCCGGGATCTGCTTTCCGTGGTACTCGTCCACAAAGGCGGCCCCGTGGAAGATGTCATTGTGGATGCCGGAGAGGATCTTCTGCATGTCCGCCCACTGGGTCTCCGCGTCGAACAGCAGGGAGATGTCGTAGTCCGTCATGGGGAACTCGGCCAGATGGGTGAAGGAGTTGGTGCGGGAGCGGAAGGGCACCAGGGAAACCACGTCCAGCTCAAAGAGCATCACGCTGAGGTTCTTGATGCCGCAGGCCATGGAGGCTTTCTTATTCAGCAGGGCCAGGTTGCCGATGCGCTTTTCACCCAGACAGATGTTCAGCCACACCACATCGTCGGCCCACAGGGGCTTTTCCTCCTGCCGGAAGGTGAAGCCCTCCATGTGGGTGTACCGGGGCATCATCTCAATGACGCCCTTGGCCCGGCGGAAGAGGTCAGTGACGTTCTTGCTGTCGCCGGCAAAGGCACCGGCGATGTTCTTGCGCTGGGAGGGAAGCTTTTCCCGGCTGTCATAGGGGGTGGTATAGTCTGCGTCCCGGAACACCTGGGCGCACTCGAAGATAGAGAACTCTGTGAAGAACCGCTCGTTTTTCACCACCGCCTTGCACAGATTGGGCAGCAGCGAGGAGCGGATGAGGCTCTCGTCGGGAGAGGGAGGCGTGGACAGGGAGAGGATGCCGGTGGTATCCTGCAAAATGGCATTTACATACTGGTCGGTCATCCAGGGATAGGTGAAGATCTCCTGCATCCCGCAGCGGATGGCCAGATACTCCTTGATACGCCGCTCCAGATCCTTATCCAGCTGGTTGATGGCCCCGTCGAAGGAGGTGGTGATGGGGGCGGCCCGGAAGTTCTCGTACCCGTACATACGGGCGACCTCCTCCATGATATCCGCCTTGATGGACACATCGCCGGTGGAGCGCCAGGTAGGCACCACGATATGCAGGTTGTCGCCGTCGAAGGTTAGGTCGTAGCCCAGCTCACCCATCTTTTTGGCGATGTCCTCGTTGGGGATGTGCTTGCCCAGTCGGCGCTCCAGCCAGTTCAGGGACACGTCGATCTCCGCCCGCTGGAGCTTGTTGGGATAGCAGTCCACAAAGCCCGTGACCTTCATCTCGGGGTACAGCTCCGCAAACAGCGCCATGGACAGATCCAGCGCCTGGTCGCAGCGCTCGGGATCGATGGCCTTTTCGTACCGGGCGGAGGCCTCGGTGCGGTTGTCGTAGCGCAGGGCCGTGCGGCGGATGCCCGCGGCCTGGAAGTTGGCCACCTCCAAAATCACCTTGTTGGTGGTGGGGAGGATAGAGTCCTTGGCGCCGCCCATAACGCCTGCCAGACCCACCACACCCGCGTCGTCGGCAATGACCAGGTCGTCACTGGACAGGGGCAGGTCCTTGCCGTTAAGCAGCTGGAGCTTTTCGCCCTCTCCGGCCCGGCGGACGATGATGTGGCCCGCGATATGGTCGGAGTCGTAGGCGTGGGAGGGCTGGCCCGTAGCCAGCATCACATAGTTGGTGATGTCCACCAGGGCGTTGATGGGCCGCATACCCACCTTCCAGATGCGGCTACGCATCCAGTAGGGGGCGGGCTTCACGCTCAGGCCCTCAATTTGCGTGCCGGTCATCCGGGGGCAGCGGTCGCTGTCCTCCACGGTGATGGTGAGGCCCGCGGTGTTTTCAACATTCCGGTCAAAATGGGGCAGGGGATTCATGGGCAGGTCGTACAGGGCCGCAATTTCCCTTGCGATGCCGTAGTGGCCCCAGAGGTCCGGGCGGTTGGTCATGGATTTGTTATCGATCTCCAGGATGATATCGTGGAGGTCCAGGGCATCGGCCAGGGGGGTCCCGGCGGGGGCATCAAAGTCGGAGAGGTCCAGGATGGTGGCCTCCTCCGTGAAGGGGAAGAGGTCAAACAGGCCAATCTCGCTGCTGGCGCAGATCATGCCGTAGCTCTCCACGCCCCGGAGCTTGGCGGCCTTGATTTCCACCGGCTCACCCTCGCCGTGCCAGCGGCAGTGGGCGCCGGGCAGGGCCACGGCCACCTTCATGCCGTCCCGGAGATTGATGCCGCCGCACACGATGTCCTTCACTTCGCCGCCGATGTCCGTTTTGCACACCCGGAGCTTATCGGCGTTGGGGTGCTGCTGCACCTGCTGCACCACGCCCACTACCATGTTCCGGAAGCTTTCGGACAGGTCCGTGGCGTCCTCCACCTCCACGGTGGACATGGTCAGGTCGTAGGAAAGACGCTTGAGGTCCATATCGTCAGGGAGCTTTACATAGTCCTTGACCCAGTTCAGAGAAACTTTCATTGTGTAAAACCCTCCTTTATCAGTGGAACTGCTTCAAAAACCGCAGGTCGGCGCTGTGGAACAGTCGCACATCGTCCACGCCGTAGCGCATCATCACCAGGCGGTCCAGGCCGATGTTTACATAGAAGCCGGTGTACTCATCCGGGTCCAGCCCCGCCGCCCGGAGAACATTGGGATGGGGGGTGCCGCCGGGCATAATCTCGATCCAGCCCACCTGCTTGCAAACCGAGCAGCCCTTGCCGCCGCAGACCAGGCAGCCCATGTCGATTTCAAAGCCCGGCTCCACAAAGGGGAAGAAGCCTGCGCGCATCCGCACCGGCACCTCCCGGCCAAAGACCTTGGAGAGGATGCTCTGGATCATCACCTTGCCGGAGGCGAAGGTGAAATCCTTGTCCACGATCAGCGCCTCATACTGGAAGAAGGCGCGCTCGTGGCGGGCGTCGGTGGTCTCGTTGCGGTACACCCGGCCGGGGTACACGAAGCGGTAGGGGGGCTTGTGGGTCTGCATATAGCGTACGGAGCCGCCGGTGAGGTGGGGCCGCAGGCAGAGCTTATCCCAGCACTCGCCCTTGTCGTGGCCCGAGAGCCAGTAGGTGTCCATGCTCTCCCGGGCGGGGTGGTTGGGGGGAAAGTTCAGATTGTCGAAGCCGTAAAGCTCACTGGTGATGTCGTCCTCCTCGTAGATCTCAAAGCCCATGGAGCGGAAGGCGTCGTTCAGGTCGTAGCACATCTGGGTGATGGGGTGCAGGCCGCCGGCGGGAGGCAGGTAGCCGGGCACGGAGATGTCGAAGTCGGCGTCGATCTGGGAGGCCTTGAGCTTTAAGTCGTTTCTGTGCTGCTCGATGAGCTCCGTCAGCTGGGCCTTGGCCTGGTTCACGGCCTTGCCCATCTCCGGGCGCAGGGCCACATCCAGCTTGGGCACCTCCTTCAGCAGCGCCGTCAGGCCGCCCTGCTTGCCCAAAATGGCGGCCTTGATGTCCTGCAATTCCGTCTCGTTCTTGGCCGACAGAATTTTTTCCCTGCCCTCCTGGAGCAGTTCATTCAGCTTTTCCTTCATCAGCAATGATTCCTCCTTACAAAAATCAGTTTTGTTCGGGGATAAAAAAAGACCTTTCCTCCCCAAAACTAAGGGACGAAAGGCATACAGCGTTCCGTGGTACCACCCAAATTCGCAGGAAAGCCCTGCGCACTCGTTTCCCCATAACGGAGGCTGACCCGGCCGCGCATTTCCTCGCGGCAGCTCCCGGGCGAACACCGCATCGGGCCACGGGCCAGCTTGCAGCCGGTGACTGACCCTCTCTTGGAAGCCGATGTGTGCGGATTTTCCCGTTCCACGCTTTTTACACATGCATATGTACCTTTATACCACATTTCTTCCCGCATTTCAAGGGAAAAATTTCGCCATGAAAGCGAAAAAATATCGCTCCCGGGGCAAAATCGTGCTATACTATTGCAGAGAAAAACAGAGAGGAGGCGCATATCATGCAGACCATTACGGGCTCCCGTGTGCGGGGGATTCTGCCCCGGAGGGACCCGGCGGGGCACAAGGGGAATTTCGGAAAGGTCCTGTGCGTCTGCGGCAGCGTGGGCTATACCGGTGCGCCAATTTTTGCCAGCCGCGCGGCGGTGCGCACCGGGGCGGGATTGGTGTTTCTGGCGGTGCCGAAATCCGTCTGGCCCGTGGCGGCAGTGAAGAGCGACGAGACCATGCCCTTCCCCCTGCCGGAGACGGCGGACGGAAAGCTCTCTCTCCTGGCGGAGGAGTCTATCCGGCAGCGTGCGTCGGACTGCGACGCGGTGCTCATAGGCTGCGGCTTGGGCCGGGACTGGCAGACAGATACCCTGGTGCGGAATCTGCTCTCCATAGAAAAGCCCCTGGTGCTGGATGCCGACGGCCTGAACGCCCTGAGCCAAAGCGTGGAGCTGCTGCAAAAGCGGACCGCGCCCACGGTCCTAACGCCCCACGAGGGGGAGTTTCTTCGCCTGGGCGGCGACCTCTCCCGCGGACGGGAAGCGGCAGCGGCGGCATTTTCTCGAAATTACGGCGTATACTTGGTCTTGAAAGGACACCATACTCTGGTGGCGGCGCCGGACGGATGCATGGCCGTGAATGGCACCGGCAACAGCGGCATGGCTAAGGGCGGCAGCGGCGATGTGCTGGCGGGGATGCTCCTGTCTCTGCTGGGTCAGGGCTGTGAAGCCTATGATGCCTGCTGCGCGGCGGTGTGGCTCCATGGCCGGGCCGGAGATCTGGCCGCCGCCGACAAAGGCGAGCGGGGCATGACCCCTACGGATCTTTTAGAGCAGATACCCTACGCCATGAAAAACCTATAAATAAATATAGAAAAATGTCATTCCGAGGAAGCGAAGCGACCGTGGGAATCCATAATCCCCAAAAGGGGAGACCCATCAAAGACTGCGCGCTGGCTTCGCAATGACGATATTTTGGGATACGGAGAGCCTTTCAATTCAGTTGGGAGGTCAATACCGTGAAAAAATGTATTTTGCTGCTTTTTCCCCTGTGCCTGCTGCTGTCCGGCTGCGGCGCATCCAAGCGGGAGGCAGTGCAGGCTTATTACAAAAGCATCCAAACAGCCCGGATGCAGGCGCAGGTGGTGGTGCACCTGTCGTCGGATGACAGGAGCTTTACCGTGGCGGGCACCTATGACCGGGCCAAGGGCGCTACCACCACCATTGTGGAGCCGGAGGCCCTGCAGGGACTCAGCGCCTCGGTGACGGCAGAGGAGATGCAGCTGCTCTATGACGGCAGCGTCTGGCCGGCAGGGGACGGCAGCGGCCTGTCGGCGGCCAATTGCCTGCCGCTGCTCCTGTATGCGGCGGGGGAGGGCTTCGTGACCCGGGAGGGCACGGATCGCATGGATGGCCAGGCGTATATCTTCCTGGCCACGGATGCCTCGGTGAAGGGCGGGGAGAAATTCTCCTGCACCCTGTGGGTGCAGCCGGAGACCTTTGCCCCCTACGCTGCCGAGTTGAGCCGGGACGGCCAGGTGCTGCTGACCGTGACCTTTACACAGTTCACCTGCCAGACGGGAGAAAATACAAACGAGAATGCATGAAAGAGGCGGAATTGTATGGAATCTACATTGCGGAGAACCTGGGCGGTCATCGATCTGGACGCCCTGCGGGAAAACTATGAAAAGCTGCGCCGGCACATCGGGCCGGATGTGAAATTCCTGGGCGTGGTGAAGGCGGACGCTTACGGCCACGGGGCCATTCAGGTGTCCCGGGTGCTGCAGGAGATCGGCGCGGATTATCTGGCGGTGAGCAGCGCGGACGAGGCCATGGAGCTGCGCCGGGGAGGCATCACCATGCCCATCCTGATCCTGGGACACACCCCCAAGGAGCAGGTGGAAAAGCTGATAGAAAATAACATCACCCAGGCCGTTACCTGCAAGGCCAAGGCTCTGGAGTACAGTGCCGAGGCCCTGCGCTGCGGCGGCACGCTGAAAATACATATCAAGGTGGACACCGGCATGTCCCGCCTGGGTTACCTGGTCAGCGGCGATCATTTTGACGGCGGCGTGGAGGGTATTTGTGAGGCCTGCCGCCTGCCGGGGCTGGAGGCGGAGGGGATTTTCACCCACTTCGCCGTGTCCGACGAGCCGGAAAACCCGGACAGCCGCGCCTATACGGAGGAGCAGTTTGCCCTGTTTACAGCGGTCATCCAGAAGGCGGAGCAGAAGCTGGGCCGGAAATTCTCCCTGCGTCACTGCGCCAACACCGGGGCCGTGGCCTACTGGCCGGAGATGAAGCTTGACATGGTGCGCCCGGGTCTGCTGCTCTACGGCTATGGAGACGGCGCCCAAAAGCTGGGCCTGCGCCCGGTGATGCGCCTGATGACCAGCGTCAGCACCATCAAGGTCTATGAGCCGGGCACCTCCGTCAGCTATGGGCGCCTGTTCAGAACGGAGCGCACCACCCGCATGGGGGTGGTTCCCTATGGATACGCGGACGGCTTTTTCCGCTGCCTGTCGAACCGCTGCAGCCTTATGACCGAGTACGGCCCGGCTCCCCAGCGGGGACGCATCTGCATGGATATGAGCATGATCGATCTGACGGACCTGCCCCAGGTGGATGTGGGCGACGAGGTAGAGGTCTTCGGCCCGGGCAATCCCGTGGAGAGGCTGGCGGACCTGGCGGGAACCATTCCCTATGAGCTGACCTGCGCCGTGAGCAAGCGCGTTCCCCGTGTGTATATCGAAAACGGAAAAGAGACGGAGCGGGAGCTGCTGCTGCGGTTCTGACGGCACCATCTCTTGGCCGCCGGCATAGACTGGTTTGGGACGGACACAGCACGGTTTTTGCCGTGGGGCGTATAATTTTCACCGCTGCGTGGGACAATGAAAGTGACCCTGAAACACGGGTACTTTTTCCGGCGGAGTGTGAACCTTGTGGAATCAACAGTCAGACGAGGCGAGATCTATTATGCCGACCTCAGCCCGGTGGTGGGCAGTGAGCAGGGGGGCGTACGGCCGGTGCTGATCGTGCAGAACGATACCGGGAACCGTCACAGCCCAACCGTCATTGCGGCAGCCATCACCTCCCGCACCGGCAAAGCGAAGCTGCCCACGCATATCGAGCTGCCCGGACAGAGCTGCGGCCTGCCCCGGAACTCCATTATTTTGCTGGAGCAGATCCGTACCCTGGATAAAAAACGCCTGCGGGAGCGGATGGGCCGGGTGGAGGAGAGCATCATGCAGCAAGTGGACGCGGCCATTGCCGTGTCCTTCGGCCTGCCCCATGAGCGTCTGGTATGAGGGAAGTCTACATACCGGACGGAGGCATCACAAAGAAACATCCGCAGGGCGCCATCAGGTGCCCTGCGGATGTTTTCTGCTTTTTGAGAATTACTTTGCCTTGATGCTCTTCACGGCGCTGTAGGCGGAGTTGGCGGAGGTCTTCACCTTGCTCACTGCCTTGACCTTATAGTAATAGGTCTTGCCTGCTTTTGCAGTCTTATTGGTATATGTTTTTGCCGTGGTAGTAGCTACCTTTGTATAGGTGCCGCCGCTGGATGTGGCGCGATACACCTCATACTTGGACGCGCCGGTGACGGTGCTCCAGGTCAGCTTGGGATCGCCGCTGCTGGTGGTGGTGATCTTCACCGCAGGCTTCGCGCAGTGGCAGATGATAGAGATGGGCGTGCTGTAGGCAGAATTGGCGGAGGTCTTCACCTTGCTGACGGCCTTGACCTTGTAATAATAGGTATAGCCGGTGGTGGCGGAGGTGTCCGTATAGTTCAGCTTGGTGGTGGTGCCCAGCAGCTTGTAGGTGCCGGTCTTGCTGGTGGAGCGGTACACCTGGTACTTGCTGGCCCCGGTGACGGCAGACCACTTGACGTAGGGCTTGCCGGTGGAGGTGAGGTA
>ENA-UONZ01001308-UONZ01001308.1-human-gut-metagenome-genome-assembly--contig:-C93old-NODE-1308-length-29224-cov-8.170215_pt1 | contig 29224 bp, 36 predicted proteins | sample MGYA00242468_ERZ724015 | MGnify/ENA metagenome assembly ERZ724015
CCGTAGGGGAGCACAGTGTGCTCCCATTTCTTTACCTATTCGCAGTGTCAGATACCGTACTGCTACACATGTGGTTTCATCTGCGCAGGCGCAACATACCCGTGTTGCGCAACTCGTTAGCGCGTTATTACAGACAGCACCTGCGAAGATAAATGGTACCGAACGCATAAATCCGCAGGTGCCGTGCGTTACAACGTGCAAAAGGGTTGCGCGGCACAGTTATGCCGCGCCCTGCGGAGAGTAAACCGTCTGTGTAGCAGTACGCTGTCTGTGAACTGCAAATATTTTACGAAAGACACGCAAGAGTAACCCGACTGCCGTTCCCCTATTTCGGAGCGGTCACATGTCGGAAATCTGCGCCAGACTATCCAAGGGAAAGGCAGGAGTTCAAAGAGGAAGGGAAACCGCAGGTGTCCCTTCCTTTTTGCCCCTGCGGCGGGCGCCGCACATTTCTGCGCTCCGCAGAGCGTAAATCCCGCTGAATCACAGGCGAAAATCCGTATTTAACAAAGATTTTACCAGAAAAAACACACTTTACTTAAACTTAACGAACTCTCGCTTTTGCATTTTACAAAACTTCCGTAAGATAATCTTGTAACAAAAAACGAAGACGAATGTAAAAGGAGAACTAATTATGAAAAAGAGCATTTCCATGCTTCTGGCAGCAATGATGCTGACCGGTGCACTGAGCGGCTGCGGCGGCAGTTCCTCTTCCGCTTCCTCGGATTCTCAGGCAAGCGGCAATGACAGCGGCGTATCCGGCGCGATCACCGTTATCTCCCGTGAGGATGGTTCCGGTACGCGCGGCGCGTTCATCGAGCTGACCGGCGTTGAGGAGAAGAACGACGCAGGCGAGAAGATCGACAATACCACCGCGGATGCCGAGATCGCCAACAAGACCGATGTTGTACTGACCAGCGTAGCAGGCAACGAGAAGGCTATCGGCTACATTTCCCTCGGTGCGCTGAATGACACTGTTAAGGCTGTCAAGGTAGACGGCGCAGAAGCTACCGTAGATAACGTAAAGGCAGGCACCTACAAGCTGTCCCGTCCGTTCAACATTGCAACCAAGGGCGAGCCGACCGGCGTAGCCAAGGATTTCATCAACTTCATCCTCTCCAAGGAAGGTCAGGCTGTTGTAACCGATAACAAGTACATCGCTGTTGACGACAATGCAGCAGCCTTTACTTCCGACGGTTCCTCCGGCCAGATCGCAGTTGGCGGTTCCTCCTCGGTATCCCCGGTTATGGAGAAGCTGATCGAGGCGTACAAGGCTGTAAACCCGAACGCAAGCATTGACCTGCAGACCTCTGACTCCACCTCCGGCATGACCGGCACGATGGACGGCACCTTTGCTATCGGCATGGCATCCCGCGAGCTGAAGGACGACGAGGCTGCACAGCTGACCGGCACCGCCATCGCACTTGACGGCATTGCAGTAGTCGTAAACCCGGCGAACACCATTGACGACCTGTCTATGGATCAGATCAAGGGTATCTATGTCGGCGACATCACCGACTGGGGCGACCTCGCGTAAGCGAATTCACAGACTGATGAAACAGGGCGAAGCGATTCGCCCTGTGCCTGTATAGGAGAAAGATTTATGAAAAACTTTCGGGAAAACCTGATGCACATAGTATTTTTCCTCTGTGCACTGACCTCCATCTTCGCGGTGGTGCTCATCTGTATTTTCCTGTTTGCGAACGGTGTGCCTGCCATGAAGGAGATTGGCCTGCTGGACTTCCTCACCGGCGCAAAGTGGAAGCCGGGCAACGACATTTACGGCATCCTGCCGATGATCCTCGGCAGCCTGTACATCACCGCCGGTGCGATCGTTATTGGCGTGCCGATCGGTCTGCTGACGGCGGTATTCATGGCATTCTATTGTCCGAAAAAGCTGTACGGTCTGCTCAAGCCGTGCACCGAACTGCTGGCCGGTATTCCGTCCATCGTATACGGCTTCTTCGGCATGGTCATTATCGTACCGGCAGTTCGTGCGGTGGCAGGTGTGTTCGGAGCGGATATTTCCGGCTCGTCCATCCTGGCGGCGTCCATCCTGCTCGGCATTATGATTCTGCCGACCATTATCGGCGTGTCGGAAGCGGCGCTGCGTGCAGTTCCGATGAGCTACTACGAGGGCGCCGTCGCCATGGGCGCACGGCATGAGCGCGCGATATTCACGGTTATGGTACCGGCGGCGAAGTCCGGCGTGCTGGCCGGCATCGTGCTTGGCATCGGCCGCGCCATCGGCGAGACCATGGCGGTTATCATGGTAGCGGGCAACCAGCCGCGACTGACCGGCAGCATGCTCAAGGGCATTCGCACCATGACGGCAAACATCGTGCTTGAGATGGGCTACGCCATCGGCCTGCACCGTGAAGCGCTTATTGCGACCGGTGTTGTGCTGTTCGTATTCATTCTGCTCATCAATCTGGCATTCTCGGTTCTCAAAAGGAGGAAGGAAGCATGACAAGAGAAGCTGTCTCTGCTGCGAAACCGGCAGTGCGCGCACAGGCAAAGACCGAAAAGGTGCACGGCGCCGCGTCTGCGGCTGTGCTCAAGGGTCTGGTGTACGGCGCGGCTGTGCTGACCTTTGCGGTGCTGCTGTTCCTGATCGGCTATATCCTGGTGACGGGCATCCCGTATCTCAAGCCGTCGCTGTTCCAGTGGAATTATACCTCTGAGAACGTCTCGATGATGCCTGCCATCCTCACTACGGTTGAAACGACCGCGCTGGCGCTGCTGCTGGCCGTGCCGCTCGGCCTGTTCACTGCCGTGTACCTGAATGAGTATGCCAAGCGCGGAAACAAGCTGGTAAACGTCATCCGCATCACGACCGAGACGCTTTCCGGCATTCCGTCCATCGTATACGGCCTGTTCGGCATGCTGTTTTTCGTCACCAGGCTGCACTGGGGATACTCGCTGCTGGCCGGTGCGATGACGCTGGCAATCATGATCCTGCCGCTCATCATGCGTACCGCTGAAGAAGCGCTGATGGCGGTTCCGGATTCCTACCGCGAAGGCTCGTTCGGTCTGGGCGCCGGACGTCTGCGCACGGTATTCCGCATTGTGCTGCCTGCTGCGGGTCCCGGCATCCTGTCCGGTGTTATCCTCGGTATCGGACGCATCGTCGGTGAGACCGCGGCGCTCATCTTTACCGCAGGCACCATGGCACAGATTCCCGGCCTGTTCCAGTCCGGCCGTACGCTGGCCATCCACATGTATGTGCTCTCGGGTGAGGCGCTGCACATGAACGAGGCAAATGCTACCGCAGTCGTTCTGCTGCTGGTGGTCCTGCTGATGAATATGCTTTCCGCTCTGGCAGCGAAAAAGCTGACCAAGAAGTAAATGGAGAATGAACATGGAAAATAAGATCGAAATTCACAATATGAATCTGCATTACGGCGATTTTCACGCCCTGCACGATATCAATCTGGATATCAAGGAGAATGAGATCACCGCATTCATCGGACCGTCCGGCTGCGGCAAGTCTACGCTGCTGCGTTCGCTCAACCGCATGAACGATCTGGTGGAAAACTGCCGTATCACGGGCGACATCATGCTCGATGGTCAGGATATCTACAAGAACTGTGACGTCAATCTGCTGCGCCGCCGTGTCGGCATGGTATTTCAGAAGCCGAATCCGTTCCCGATGTCGATTTATGATAACATCGCCTACGGTCCGCGCACGCACGGCATCAAGAGCCGTGTGCAACTTGACGAGATCGTTGAAACCTCGCTCAAGCGTGCCGCTATCTGGGAGGAGACCAAGGATAACCTCAAAAAATCCGCGCTGTCCATGTCCGGTGGTCAGCAGCAGCGTATCTGCATTGCGCGTGCGCTTGCCGCAGACCCGGAGGTGCTGCTGATGGACGAGCCGACCTCTGCGCTTGATCCGATCTCCACCGCGAAGATCGAGGACCTTGTGCTCGAGCTCAAAAAGGATTATACTATCGTTATGGTAACGCATAATATGCAGCAGGCCACCCGTGTTTCGGATACGACTGCGTTCTTCCTGCTTGGCGACATGATCGAAGTGGATGACACCGAAAAGCTGTTCTCCATGCCGTCGGACAAGCGCACGGAAGACTACATTACGGGGAGGTTCGGCTAATGAGAAATCGTTTTGACAATCAGCTTGCGGAGATGAACAATGAGCTGATCTCGATGGGGGCACTGTGCGAAAACGCAATCGCCAGTGCGGTAAAGGCTCTGCTTGAGGGCGATATCAAGCTGGCGGCTGCCGCCATCCGCATTGATCAGGAGATCGACCGCAAGGAACGCGAAATCGAGTCCATGTGCCTCAAGCTGCTGCTGCAGCAGCAGCCGGTTGCAAGCGATCTGCGTCTGATCTCGTCCGTGCTGAAAATGATCACGGATATCGAGCGTATCGGTGACCAGGCAAGCGATATTGCGGAGATTGTAACGTATCTGTCTGGTGCGTGCGGTCACAACACGCATATCGACCAGATGGCGCAGGCAACCATTAAAATGGTGACCGACAGCCTGGATGCGTTTGTCCGCCGTGACCTGACCCTTGCATGGAGCGTTATTGAATATGATGACGTGGTGGACCGCCTGTTTGACGAGTGCAAGAGCGACCTTATCGCGGAGATCGCGCAGAACCCGGAGGACGGTGAGCGCGTACTCGATGTGCTGATGATCGCCAAGTATCTGGAGCGTATCGGCGACCACGCGACCAATATTGCCGAATGGGTGGAGTTTTCCATCACCGGCTCGCATAAAAGCGCAATGCACGGCGCGGAAGCGGCGGCGCGCTGACAGAAATCGGAGTGTAATATATGATATACTGTGTGGAAGATGATGCGGGTATCCGCGAACTGGTGGTGTACACGCTGCGCAACACCGGTTTTGAGGCTGACGGCTTCGAGGACGGTGCGGCGCTGACCACTGCTCTGAAAAAATGCAAGCCGCAGCTGATTCTGCTGGATATCATGCTGCCCGGCGAGGACGGCATCACCATTCTGCGTCGTCTGCGCGCAGCGCCGGATACGGCGAAGATTCCGGTCATTCTGCTGACTGCGAAAAACACGGAGTACGACAAGGTAGTCGGTCTGGACACCGGTGCGGATGATTACATTCCCAAGCCGTTCGGCATGATGGAGCTGATCGCGCGCATTCGTGCGGTCCTGCGCCGCACCGAGGATATGCAGGACAAGGATGAGTCGCGTCCGCTGGTAGCCGGCGGCATCTGTGTGGATGAGCGTGCTCACACCGTATTCGTTAACGAGCAGGAGGTGCAGCTGACGCTCAAGGAGTACCAGCTGCTGTGCCTGCTGATGAAAAACCGCGGTGCCGTGCTCACGCGCGATGTGCTGCTCGAGAATATCTGGGGCTATAATAATGAAAGCGAAACCCGCACGGTCGATGTGCATATCCGCACGCTGCGGCAAAAGCTGGGCGCGGACGGTGCGCTGATCGAGACTGTCCGCGGTGTCGGCTACCGCATGGGAGAGCACACATGAGAAAGCGCGTATTCGGCAGCATTTTCCTCACATCGCTTGTCACGCTGCTGCTGACGACCGGGCTGCTGCTGCTGGCAGTTCACGCCGGTCTGACCAATGACATGCGGCAGCGGCTGGTGACGGAGAGCAGCTACCTGTCTGCGGTGGATAATATCCGGGAGGAGCTGGAGAAGTTCGGCTCGGTATATGCCGACCGTTTGACGCTGGTCGCGCAGGACGGCACGGTGCTGTACGATAACCGCACGAATGCCTCCGAGATGGAGAACCACGCCGTCCGTCCGGAGATTGCGGCGGCAGAGAAGAACGGCACGGGCGAAGACAACCGTCTGTCCGAAACCTTCGCTAAGCAGACGTTTTATTACGCGGTGCGCCTGAAAAACGGCGATGTTCTGCGTATTTCTGCAACTGCGGACAGCGTGTTCGGCGCACTGTCGAGCGCATCGCCGTGGATTGTGCTGATCATCCTGCTGGCGCTGCTGGTCGCGGCGCTGCTGGCAGGCTGGCTGACCGGTCTGTTCCTCAAGCCGATCGAAGCACTCGACCTGCATGAGCCGATGAAGGGCGAAGCCTATGACGAGCTGTCGCCGCTGCTGCACCGCATGGACAAGCAGAACCGCAAAATTCAGGCGCAGATGGACGAGCTGCAGCGCCGTCAGGCTGAGTTTGACGACATTACGGCCCGGATGGATGAAGGTCTGGTACTGTTTTCCGGCAAGGGCATGATTCTGTTTGCCAATCACGCTGCGCGGGCGTTGTTCCCGCATGACAGTGCGGAAGGCAGCTATCTGACGCTGTGCCGCGACGCGAATTACATTCAGGTGGTCGAGCAGGCGCTCGACGGCAAAGGCGCGCACGGCAAACTCGAGCGGAACGGCCGCATTTATGAACTTACGGCAAGCTCGGTGGAGGAGAACAGCGCATGGCATGCTGCTGTGCTGCTGATCGTGGATATTACCGAGCGCGAGCGTGCCGAGCAGCAGCGGCAGGAATTTACAGCCAATGTGTCGCACGAACTGAAAACGCCGCTGACCAGCATCATGGGTTACGCGGAAATCATCGCGGGCGGCATTGCCAAGCCGGAGGACGTGGCGCCGTTTGCGGGCAAGATTCGCACGGAAGCGCAGCGGCTGCTGGCGCTCATCGAGGATATCATTCACCTGTCCCGACTGGATGAAGGCGGAGAAACAGTGACTTTTGAGCCGGTGGAGCTGTCCGCCCTCTGTGATACCGTGCGCGACCGCCTGCAGAGCAAGGCAGCAGGCAAGGGCATCGCGCTGCACATCGAGGGAGAACCGGCTGCGGTTTCCGGTCAGCGCCGCACACTCGAGCAGATGATCTTCAATCTGACGGATAACGCCATCAATTATAATAAGCCGCAGGGCAGTGTAACGCTTACGACCGGCACGGAGAGCGGGCGACCGTTCGTGCAGGTGTCGGATACCGGCATCGGTATCGCGCCGGCGGATCAGCAGCGCGTGTTTGAGCGGTTCTACCGCGTGGATAAAAGCCACAGCAAGATGACCGGCGGCACCGGGCTGGGGCTTTCGATTGTCAAGCATGGTGCGGCGCTGCATCATGCGGAGGTTGAGCTGAAGAGTGCGCTCGGCGAGGGGACTTGCATTACTTTGCGGTTTCCTAAAGAATAAGCTGCGCTCTGCGGAGCGCGGGAGACTGCCGCATCCGCGGCGGGGACAAAGAGGAAGGGACACCTGCGGTTTCCCTTCCTCTTTGAACTCCTACCTTTCCCTTATTTGATAGCCTGACGCAGACCAGAGACCGGCGACAGCTTCGAAAATAAGAGTACGACAGAGGATTTTTCCTCTGCTACGGACGGACCAATTTCGGGTCCGTCCTTTTCTTATACCTTTTCGCAGTGTCGGATACCGTACTGCTACACATACGGTTAAATCTACGCAGGCGCGACATGCCCGTGTCGCGCAACCCTTTGGTGCGTTGTAACGCACGGCACCTACGAATTTAGATATCTGGGACAATTTATCTTCGCAGGCCCTGTCTGTAATAACGCGCTCACGAATTGTGCGGCACTGTTATGCCGCACCCAGCGTAGAGTAAATCTTATATGTAGCAGTACGCTATCTGTGAACTGCGAAAAGGCGGAGAAAGACACGCTGTGGTAACCCGACTGCCGTTCCCTTATTTCACAGCGGTCACATGTCGGCAATCTGCGCCAGACCCTTTAAGGGAAAAGGGGAGATTTACAAGAGGGTGGAAAACCGCAGGTTGTCTACCCTCTTGTGCGCCCGCGCGGCGTCAGCGCAGTTCCGTTCGCCTCGCAGGCGAAATCCCCTCAAAAAAGAAAATCTCAAAAAAATTAAGAATTTTTGAAAAAAACACTTGCGCGATACACCCGGTGTAGTGTATACTAATTACAGTTGCGCAAATGCGTAACCGAATTGCCGCGCAAAGGAGTTTCTCCTGCGCACGCCCATTGGCCATCAACCGGATTTTCCCGGCGTGGTCCCTGGTGCGGTCCAAAAACGGCCGACCTGCCGTTATACCGGGTAATCAAGCAATTTGACTGCAAAACAGGCTAAAACTGCGTAAAAATCAGCACTTTTTCCGATTGCAGCCAATGGTTTCCTGTGCTATAATTAACGCTGGTCTGGTTGAGTACTGGACCGGCGATTTTTTATCCCCGCCGCTGTCCGTGGAAGGGCCACGAACAGTGTAAAGAAAAGTGGAGGGCAAACAGACAAATCAGAACCGGATTAACCCACCGGCGCTCGATTGCTGCACTACCCCCAAACTTCTTATATTAAAGGAGAGCATTTTATGCAGATCACTGATCCTATCGCGGATATGCTGACTCGTATCCGCAACGCTGGCAATGCTCGTCATGCCAGTGTGGATGTACCCGCATCCAAGATGAAGAAGGCTATTGCCCAGATCCTGCTCGACGAAGGCTACATCAAGTCTTTCGAGGTTGTAGAGGGCAACACCCAGGGCATTATCCGCATCGCTCTGAAGTACGTTGATAACCGCCAGAAGGCTATCACCGGCATCAAGCGTGTGTCCAAGCCGGGCCTGCGTGTATACGCTGGCGCACAGGAGCTGCCGAAGGTACTCCGCGGCCTTGGTATTGCCATCGTTTCCACTTCCAGAGGCGTCATGACCGACAAGAAGGCTCGCGAGCTGAACGTCGGCGGTGAAGTTCTCGCATTTGTATGGTAAGGGAGGTATAAACAATGTCTCGTATTGGTAGAATGCCGATTGCCATCCCGGCCGGCGTTGAAGTCAAGATTGACGGCAGCGTTGTTACCGTGAAGGGCGCTAAGGCAACCCTTACCCGCGAATTTCATCCGAACATGACCATCGCGGTAGAGGGCAACGAAATCCTCGTAACCCGTCCGAACGACGACAAGCACAACCGCGCACTGCACGGCCTCACCCGCAGCCTGGTTCACAACATGGTTGTTGGTGTTACCGAAGGCTTCAAGAAGGAGCTGAGCGTTCAGGGCGTTGGTTACCGTGTCGCTAAGCAGGGCAAGGATCTGGTTATGAACCTCGGCTACTCGCATCAGGTTACCATGAGCGAGGTAGAGGGCATCACGATCGACGTTCCGAACCCGAACACGATCATCATCTCCGGTCCTGACAAGCAGAAGGTTGGCCAGTTTGCAGCGGAAGTCCGCGAGAAGCGTCCGCCGGAACCCTATAAGGGCAAGGGCATTCGCTACGCTGATGAGTATGTCCGCCGCAAGGAAGGCAAGACCGGCGCTAAGAAGAAGTAAGGAAAGGAGAGGCGAAAATAAATGGTTTCGAAGAAGGATTCCAACAAGGCGCGCCTTCAGCGCCACAAGCGCGTACGCGCTAAGATCAGCGGCACCGCTGAGCGTCCCCGTCTGGACGTATTCCGTTCTGCAAAGAACATCTATGCACAGGTTATTGACGATGTAGCCGGTGTAACCCTCGTATCCGCCTCGACTGCAGAGAAGAGCTTTACCGAGTACGGCGGCAACAAGGAAGCAGCCAAGAAGATTGGTCAGATCGTTGCCGAGCGCTGCAAGGCTAAGGGCATTGAGACTGTCGTGTTTGACCGCGGCGGCTATGTGTTCCACGGCCGCGTGAAGGAGCTCGCAGATGGCGCCCGTGAGGGCGGCCTGCAGTTTTAATCGGGAGGAGGTAAAACATGGCTCAGTTTAACAGAAACGATAAGCGTGAGGACGAGTTCTCCGAGAACGTTGTAGCGCTCAACCGCGTTGCCAAGACCGTTAAGGGCGGCCGAATCTTCAAGTTCGCAGCTCTGGTCGTTGTAGGCGACGGCAAGGGTACTGTCGGTTTCGGCCTCGGTAAGGCTTCCGAGGTTCCGGACGCTATCCGCAAGGGCATCGAGGACGCCAAGAAGAACCTCGTTAAGATTTCTCTGAAGGGCACCACCATCCCGCACGAGGTTATCGGCGAGTTCGGTGCAGGCCGCGTTCTGCTCAAGCCTGCTGCTCCCGGTACCGGCGTTATCGCCGGCGGCGCTGTTCGTGCAGTAGTTGAGGCTGCCGGCATCAAGGACATCCGTACCAAGTGCCTGCGTTCCAACAACCCGCAGAACGTTGTTACCGCAACGATGGAAGGCCTGAAGAGCCTGCGCGACGCAGCTCAGGTAGCTGCTGTACGCGGCAAAGCCGTAGAAGAACTGTAAGAAAGGGGTAACTGACAATGGCTAACATGAAGATTACCCTGAAAAAGAGCCTGGCTGGTCGCTTGGAGAAGCACATCGCAACGGCTCATTCTTTGGGGCTTAAGAAGATCAATGACGTAACCGTTCAGCCGGACAACGCGCAGACGCGCGGCAAGGTAAAGCAGATCGGTTACCTGCTCGAAATCGTAGAGGAGGCGTAACCCATGAAGCTGCATGAATTGACGCCTGCCGCAGGCGCTACCAAGCCGGCATACCGTAAGGGCCGCGGCGCTGGTTCCGGCAATGGCAAGACCGCAGGTCGCGGTCACAAGGGCCAGTGGGCCCGTTCCGGCGGCGGTGTCCGTCCGGGCTTTGAAGGCGGCCAGATGCCTCTGGCACGTCGTCTGCCGAAGCGTGGTTTCCACAACATTTTCGGCACCACTTACGCACCGGTCAATGTTTCCGCACTGGAGAAGTTTGAAGACGGCGCTGAGGTAACTGCAGAGATCCTCTGCAATGCCGGCATCGTTAAGAATGCTCTCGACGGCATCAAGATCCTCGGCACCGGCACGCTGACCAAGAAGCTGACCGTTAAGGCAGCTGCTTTCTCGGCTTCCGCAAAGGAGAAGATCGAAGCCGCAGGCGGAAAGGCCGAGGTGGTTTAAGGTGTTTCAAACCCTTAAAAACGCCTGGTCTATGCCCGAACTGCGCAAGAAGATGCTGTACACTCTGTTCATCATCCTGATCTTCCGCTTTGGTTCGTGCATTCCGGTTCCGTTTATTGATACCACGCTCCTGTCTCAGTACTTTGAGCAGGCATCGGTAAACGGTTCGATGCTTGGTTATCTGGATATGTTCACCGGCGGTGGTCTGTCTCGTGCGACCATCTTCGCAATGTCCATCACCCCGTATATCAACGCATCCATCATCCTTCAGCTGCTGACCGTTGCCATCCCCGCTCTTGAGCGCATGGTAAAGGACGGCGGCGAGGAAGGCCGTGAGAAGATTGCAAGCTGGACCCGTTACCTCGGCGTTCTGCTTGGTCTGCTCCAGGGCCTGTCCTACTACGCACTGCTCCGCAACGGTTTCGGCGGCAAGACTATGCTGTCCAACACCGGCGCGCTTGCAGCCGTAACCATTATTGTAACTTTCACCGCAGGCACCGCGCTGATCATGTGGATGGGTGAGCACATCACCCAGAAGGGTATCGGCAACGGCATTTCGATCATCCTGTTCGCAGGTATCGTTTCCCGCGGTCCGTCGCTCATGCGTACGCTGGCTAACCTGTTCCAGACCGGCACGAGCGGCATCGTTTCCGGCATTGTAATGATTATCGTCGGTCTTGCGATCGTTGTATTCATCGTTTATATGTCGAACGCAGAGCGCCGCATCCCGGTTCAGTACGCAAAGCGCGTAGTTGGCCGCAAGATGTACGGCGGTCAGTCCACCCACCTGCCGATCAAGGTCAATGCGTCCGGCGTTATGCCGATCATCTTCGCATCGTCCATCCTGTCCCTGCCGCAGACCATTTCGATGTTCTGGCAGCCGGAGAGCGGCTCGGTTGGTGCGCACATTCTTAACCTGTTCTCTCAGACCAGCGTGTTCTACATTGTACTGTACGCACTGCTGATCCTCGCATTTGCATACTTCTATGCATCCATCCAGTTCAACCCGATCGAGATCGCCAACAACCTGAAGAAGAACGGCGGCTTCATCCCGGGCTTCCGTCCCGGCAAGCCGACCAGCGACTTCATCACCAAGGCACTCGGCAAGGTCACCTTCGTTGGTGCGCTGTTCCTCGCTGTTGTAGCACTGCTCCCGCTGATCGTAGGCGCAGTAAACTCCAGCCTGAGAAACGTAGCACTGGGCGGCACCTCGGTTATCATCGTAGTAGGCGTTGCGCTTGATACGGTGAAGCAGATGGAAGCACAGATGCTGATGCGTCATCATAAGGGATTCCTGGAATAATTCTGGAGGCTGTGTTCAAATGAATTTAATTCTGCTGGGCGCTCCGGGCGCCGGTAAGGGCACGCTTGCTTCTTACCTGATCGAGCAGATGGGTGTACCGAGTATTTCCACCGGTAACATCCTGCGCGAAGCGATTAAGAACAATACTCCGCTCGGCCAGTCCGCTAAGGAGTATATGGATGCCGGCAAGCTGGTACCCGATGAAGTGGTTATCGGCATGCTGAAGGAGCGTATCGCTAAGCGTGACTGCAAGAGCGGTTTCATCCTCGACGGTTTTCCGCGTACGATTCCGCAGGCGGAAGCACTCGACGAGATTGCTCACATCGACTGCGCTCTGTCCCTTGAGGTTGCAGACGACGTCATCGAAAAGCGCATGACCGGCCGCCGTGTCTGCCTGCGCTGCGGTGCAACCTATCACGTTGAGGCAAATCCGCCGCGCGTGAAGGACGTTTGCGACATCTGCGGCGATAAGCTGGTCATCCGCAGCGATGATCAGGCTGAGGTCGTTCGTCATCGTCTTGAAACCTACCATGAGCAGACTGAGCCGCTCAAGGGCTACTATGAAGCCCAGGGCAAGCTCAAGAGCATCGATGGTGCGCAGGGCATCACCGCTACCGAAAAGTTTGCAGTAGAGGCACTGGGTCTGTAATATGATTCATATCAAGACAGAAAAAGAGCTTGAAAAAATGCGTGTTGCCGGCCGCCTTACCGCTATTGCGCGTAAGGCGGCGGCAGACGCCGTAAAGCCGGGTGTTACCACCTGGGAGATCGACCGCATCGTCCGCAAGACGATTGAGGATGCCGGCGCCAAGCCGTCCTTCCTCGGCTACGGCGGCTTCCCGGGCAGCGCCTGCGTATCGCTGAATGACCAGGTCATCCACGGTATTCCTTCCAAGCATGCAGTTGTCAAGGAAGGCGATATCGTTAAGGTTGATGTTGGTGCATACATCGGCGGTTTCCACGGCGACTGCGCCTGCACGGTTCCGTGCGGTGAGGTAAGCGAAGAGGCAAAAAAGCTGATCGCTGTAACACGTCAGAGCTTCTTTGAAGGCATTAAATTTGCCCGTGAGGGCTACCGCGTATCGGATATCGGCGCAGCCGTTCAGGCTTACGTCGAGGCCAACGGCTTTTCTGTCGTGCGCGACTACGTCGGTCACGGCGTAGGCGCTGCGCTGCACGAGAGCCCGGAGGTTCCGAACTACGGCAAACCGGGCCACGGCATTCGCCTGCAGCGCGGTATGGTCATCGCGGTAGAGCCGATGGTCAATGTGGGTGTTTACACGGTCAAGGTCCTGCCGGATGGCTGGACGGTTAAGACCAGGGACGGCAAGCTGTCCGCTCACTACGAAAACACCATCGCTATTACGGATGGAGAGCCGGAGATTCTTACGAATATCGACGGCGAAGTGCTGTAATGGCAGAGATTCGTACCGCCGACATTGTGCTGTCGCTGACCGGAAGGGACAGAGGACAGCTGATGCTGGTCGTCGCAGAAGAAGGGGATTTTCTTCTGCTGGCGAACGGACGTGCGCGCCGGGCCGAAAACCCGAAGCGCAAGCGCCGCAAGCATGTGAGCCTGCAGGGCCCATGCGACGAGCGCACACGGCTTAAGCTGCAAAGCGAAAGCCGGCTGACAAACAGCGAGATCCGCAAGGCGCTCGCCCTCTGGACAGGGGACGAGAACGCAAATTGACCGAGGAGGATAAACCACAATGGCAAAAGATGATGTGATTGAGCTCGAGGGTACCGTCGTAGAGGCGCTGCCCAATGCAATGTTTCAGGTAGAGCTTCCCAACGGCCATAAGATTCTGGCGCATATCTCGGGCAAGCTCCGCATGAACTTTATCCGCATTCTTCCCGGCGACAAGGTCACCGTTCAGATGTCGCCTTACGACCTGACCCGCGGTCGTATCACTTGGCGTTCCAAGTAAGATAAAAAGCGGGCGGAGGTACGCATGTGACCTGCGCGCCAGTGGTCGCCGGACAGGTTTCCGGTGTCCCATCCCACCAAAAATTTGATGGAGGTAAAATAACATGAAGGTAAGACCGTCTGTAAAGCCGATCTGCGAGAAGTGCAAGATCATTCGCCGTAAGGGCAAGGTTATGGTTATCTGCCAGAACCCGAAGCACAAGCAGAAGCAGGGCTAAGAAGCGCCTTCGGCGCTTTATAGGGGACTTCAAAAGTCCCCTATATACAAAAACAAGTTCCTGACGAAACTTGTTTTTGATACCCGAACGACGCGATCCAAGATCGCTGAGTCAAGGTATAAAAACCCACGCACATGTCGCGGGTTTTTATGATGACTGCAAGCAGTCATCAATAAATGCGCGCCGAGGGGTGCGGATCATGGTTTACGCGAGCACGACAAGCACGCACGGCGAGTGCGGCGCTGCAGGAGCGGAGGCGGCTCCTATACTGTGTTTGCAAACACGCCTCAGTGTGTAACTATGGAGGTTATAATAGTATGGCACGTATTGCCGGTGTTGACCTTCCCCGCGAGAAGCGCGTGGAGATCGGCCTGACCTACGTTTTCGGCATTGGCCGCAAAACGTCCAACGAGATCCTTGCTAAGACCGGTATCAATCCGGATACCCGCGTTAAGGACCTGACCGAAGAAGAGGCTGCTAAGCTGCGTGAAGTCATCGAGCGCGACTACAACGTCGAGGGTGACCTGCGCCGTGAGATCGGCCTGAATATCAAGCGTCTGGTTGAGATTGGCTGCTACCGCGGCCTGCGCCATCGCCGCGGCCTGCCGGTTCGCGGTCAGCGCACCAAGACCAATGCTCGTACCCGCAAGGGCCCGAAGAAGACCATTGCGAACAAGAAGAAGTAAGGAGGGGAACGTATAAATGGCTAAGGTACAGAAGAAGGGCGCTGCGACCCGTACTCGTCGTCGTGAGCGCAAGAACATTGAAAAGGGCGCGGCACATATCCGTTCCTCTTTCAACAACACGATCGTTACCATTACCGACCTGAACGGTAACGCTATTTCCTGGGCTTCCTCCGGCGAAATGGGCTTCCGCGGTTCGCGTAAGTCCACTCCGTTCGCTGCTCAGACTGCGGCTGAAACCGCTGCTGCTGCTGCAATGGAGCACGGTCTGAAGACTGTTGAAGTATACGTTAAGGGCCCGGGTTCCGGCCGTGAGGCTGCAATCCGTGCACTGCAGGCCGCTGGCCTCGAGGTTACCATGATCAAGGACGTAACCCCGATCCCGCACAACGGCTGCCGTCCGCCCAAGCGTCGTCGAGTTTAATAGAGGAGGAACCAATAAATGGCTAAGAATACCCAGCCCGTTCTCAAGCGCTGCAAGACGCTTGGTCTTTCCCCTGCGGTACTTGGTTACTCCAAGTCCACGAAGCGTCAGCCCAAGCAGAGCCGCCGCAAGCAGTCCGAGTACGGCATGCAGCTGAACGAAAAGCAGAAGGTAAAATTCATCTACGGCGTACTCGAGAAGCAGTTCCATGCTTACTACGAGAAGGCTGAGCGCAAGCAGGGCATCACCGGTGAGATCCTGCTGCAGGAGCTCGAGCGCCGTCTGGACAACGTAGTTTTCCGCATGGGCTTTGCTAACACCCGCCGTGAGGCTCGTCAGCTGGTTAACCATGCACACTTCACCGTAAACGGCAAGCGCGTTAACATTCCGTCTTACCAGGTTAAGCCGGGCGACGTAGTTGCAGTTTCCGAGAAGTCCCGTTCTACCACCAAGTTCAAGTCTCTGCTGGAAGAGAACGGCAAGAAGGCTTGCCCGAAGTGGATCGAGAAGGCTAACGATTCCTTCGAGGGCAAGATCGTTGCGATGCCTGCACGCGACGACATCGACTATGATGTTGCCGAGCACCTCATCGTCGAGCTGTACTCGAAATAATAGACCCTCGCTTTTGGAACAGGCGCGGCGTCTGCTTCGCCTGTTCTATCTTAAGTTTCCAACCAACGTGAAGGAGGGTACCACATGATCGAAATCGAAAAACCGCGTATTGACTGTGAACAGCTCGCGGAGGACGGTTCCTACGGCAAGTTCGTCGTAGAGCCTCTTGAGCGCGGCTACGGCACCACGCTGGGCAACTCTCTGCGCCGCATCCTGCTGTCGTCTCTGCCTGGCACGGCAGCGTCCAGCATCAAGATCGCTGGTGTGCAGCACGAGTTTTCTACGATTCCGGGCGTTAAGGAAGACGTTACCGAAATCGTGCTGAATGTTAAGGGCATTATTGCCAAGCTGCATTGTGATGGTCCCAAGACGGTCTACATCGAGGCCGCCGGCGAGGGCGAGGTCAAGGCTGGCGATATCCACGCAGACGGCGAGGTTGAGATCCTCAACCCGGATCTGCACATCGCTACCCTGATGAGCGACGCGCGTCTGTCCATGGAGATCACGATGACTTCCGGCCGCGGCTATGTTCCGGCTGAGAAGAACAAGCAGCATCAGACCTCCATCGGCGTCATTCCGGTGGATTCGATCTACACGCCGGTTTACAAGGTAAACTACACGGTTGAAAACACCCGTGTACGCGACCTGACCGACTATGACAAGCTGACGCTCGAGGTATGGACCGATGCAACCATCAACGCACGCGACGCGGTTTCGCTCGGTGCAAAGGTTCTGCGCGACCACCTCGATCTGTTCGTAGACCTGTCCGAGGAAATCGGCTCCAAGTCCACCGTTGTTGAAAAGGCTGAAGCGCAGCACGATAAGGTGCTTGAAATGACCATTGAGGAGCTTGACTTCTCCGTGCGTTCGTTCAACTGCCTCAAGCGCGCAGGCATCAACACGGTTGAGGACCTCATCAACACCTCCGAGGAGGACATGATGAAGGTTCGTAACCTGGGCCGCAAGTCTCTGGAAGAGGTTATCGGCAAGCTGGAGGCTATGGGTCTCCACCTCGCCAAGTCGGAAGAGTAATCTTCGGACACTGTAACTTGAACTGCTGCGGCGGTACGATTACCGCGCCGCCGCTTTACTTTAATTTGGAGGTAAACTCACATGGCTAACAATCGCAAGCTCGGCCGTGCTACGGATCACCGTATGGCTATGCTGCGTGCGCTGGTAACCTACCTGCTGGAGAACGGCAAGGTTGAGACCACGCTCGCTCGTGCCAAGGAAGTAGGCCCGCTGACCGAGAAGATGATCACCCTGGGCAAGAAGAACACCCTGGCATCCCGCCGTCAGGCTATGGCTTTCGTAACCAAGGAAGCTGTTGTTGCTAAGCTGTTCTCTGAGATCGCTCCGGAGTATGCTAACCGCAACGGTGGCTACACCCGCATCATCAAGACCGGCCCGCGTCGTGGCGACGCAGCTGAAATGGCGATCATCGAGCTGGTTAAGTAAGTTAAATTTTAACTTCTGACGACTCGATCTGTTCCAAAACAGAAAAATGATCCTAAAAAGGTTATCCAGTAGCGTGCTTATTGGATAACCTTTTTCTTTTTGCCTTTTTGAGATACCTATGATACTATGTAGGTAGAACGTAAATTGTCTGATTGAAAATTGGAACGTTGAAGGAGGGCTGAAAGATGTTTGCAATGTTTGATATATTGAGTTTCATCGTCCCCATCATGTTTATTGTCGTATTTGGCATTATCATTTTTTCTATCATACAGGGGATAAGCACATGGCATAAGAACAATAATTCGCCCAGATTGACCGTACCGGCGGTGATCGTTGCAAAGCGGACAGATGTCTCGTATCACCAGCATGCCAATGCAGGCGACATGAGCGGAGCGCACGGCTTCTACACAACGTCGAGCACGATCTATTATGTCACGTTTCAGGTGGAAAGCGGAGACCGGATGGAATTCCATGTTTCCGGCTTGGAATACGGTATGCTCACAGAGGGCGATACCGGCAGACTGACCTTTCAGGGGACGCGGTATCTGTCGTTTGAGCGATAGTTTTTATTCGGGAGGGGCTTGCGTATGCCGGAAAATATTCAAATGATCTGTCTGGTGCGGCTGTCTGTGGTCTGCTGATCGGTGTGGAGCGGCAGGCACGCATGAAAGGCGCCGGTTCGCGTACACACATGATGGTTTCGCTCGGTGCGGCACTGATGACGCTGGTCTCCTCGTAGGGTTTTCTGCCTATCGTGGGAGCAGCCGGTGTTTCGGTTGACGTTTCTCGTGTGGCGGCAAGCATTGCGGCCGGTATCGGCTTTCTTGGCGCGGGCGTGATTTTCGTGCACCGCGGCGGCGCGGCCGGTCTGACAGACGGCAAAGGCGATCTTGTGCGCCTGTATGACTGGCTGGAGCAGAGGAAAATCACCGTGCGAGAGATCGATCTCAAGCGGCAGGAAGGTAGTTCGGTAAAAATCGTGCTGTACATTGCCATGCCGCGGCATTTCGATAAAGCGGATTTTCTGCGGCTGCAGGTGGATATCCCGGGTGTGCAGTCGGTTGAGATATAAACGAAATAGCAAAGCCGTTCGGCAGAAATGCCGGATGGCTTTTGTGCTTATTCAATAATAAGGTGTTGAAATATCAGGATTTGTTTGGTATACTATAACAAATAAATAAAGGGAGGTCCCGCTATGAAAAAGAGAATCCCTGCAATCATCCTGATGTTTGCCCTGTTCCTGACCACATCCTATGCGGCAAACACCTATCGCAAGACGATCACCGTCACGTCCGGCGTCAATGTGGAATTCAACAACGAAGCGATCGACATGACAGACGCCAACGGTAAAGCGGTTGAGGCGTTTATCTACAACGGCACGACCTATGTGCCGATTCGTGCGGTGTCGAATGCGTTTGGCGCGGATATCGGCTATGACCGCAATACGCAGACGATTTCGATTTATGATGATTTTTCTGAGGTGGCCGCCGTTGCACATGACATGAGCAATGTTCTGTCGGACTGCTCCAACGTGCTGATGCAGGGCTATGCAAATGTGGGAGCGGACAGCACAGACAGCCTGAAAGAGTCTTTCGACAATATGAAAACGATTAACAGCAATCTGCAGAGCACACTGCAGTATCTCAATTCGGACGATGGCTATAACAACTGTATTGGCCTGCTCGATACTGCAGTAAAGCAGTACAATATTGCGCTTGCGGCATTTAATACAGCAGGACAGTCGTATGAAAGCTATGCCAAGTCTGGAAGCACTTACGCGGCAACCACCTATCTGAACGATGCAGATACTGCGTATGACGAGTACATCAATGCGCAGAACGCAATCACGGACTTCTTTTACGATTACGCCATGTGGCGTGATGTTTAAGGACAATAAATAAAAGGAGATAGAGATTATGTATTTAAAAGCAACCATACTCACCATATTAGGCTGGTTTATTGGAATGGTGTTAGATGCAAACATCGATTTCGGTGACCCGATGGGCTTCCTCAGTCTGCGCATCCTGCTGCCCATCCTTGCCATGGGACTGTGCATCCTGCATGAGCTGAGACGCGGCAGCAGCCGCTAACCCGCAAAATTTGCGGCTCACACGCCTAAATTTGTGCATTTTCACGGTAAAAACGGATATTTTTATTGCAAAAACGCTTGCAATGTACGGCAATGCGTGATATACTATCAATGTAAGATGATAAGTAACCGTAAGGAGTGGCCAAGTGCCACTCCTTACGCTTTGCTCGGAGAAAATTTTTCAGTAAGGAGGGACGGCTTTGCAGGCAAAGCAGATCGTAGCCCGCGTAGAGGAACTGGTAAAGCCTTTGTGTGAACAGGCTGGTGTTTCCCTGTGGGATGTGGAGTTTGAAAAAGAGGGCGGACAGTACATGCTGACCGTCACCGTGGATCGACCGGAGGGCGTCAACATTGACCAGTGCGAGCAGGTTTCGCGCGCACTTGATCCCATGCTGGATGAAAAGGAATTTGACGATATGCCGTCCTATACGCTGTGCGTTTCCTCGGCAGGTATGTCGCGCCGCCTCAAGCGTCCGGAGCATTTCCAGGCGTTTATGGGTCAGACCGTCGAAGTAGGCTTTTACAAGCCGATGAACGGCATGAAGCAGATCGAGGGCACACTCGCCGGCTATGACAACGGTGCCGTAACGCTGGAAGTGAACGGCGAGCAGACCGTATACGAACCCAAAGACATTGCCGCAGTTCGACTGGCGGTAGAGATATAAGAAGGAGCTGAATAGGAAAAAATGGTTAACGCAGAATTTTTTGACGCGCTGGAACAGCTGGAAAAGGAAAAAGGCATTCCGGTAGACTATATGCTCGACCGTGTAGGTCAGGCGCTGATCACTGCCTACAAGCGCGATAACGACGGCATGACCGACAATGTTTACGTTGAGCCGGACCGCGACAAGAAGACCATTCACATGTTTGTCCGCAAGACGGTTGTCAAGGCGGAGGATCTGTACGAGCCGTATGAGGAGATCACTCTCGAGGAGGCTGCCGAGTACAAGAATAACCCGATGGTAGGCGATATCATTGATATCGACATCCCGACCAAGTCCTTCGGCCGCATTGCTGCCCAGACTGCAAAGCAGGTTATCATTCAGGGCATCCGCGAGGCAGAGCGCGGCATGGTTATCTCCGAGTTCGAGAGCAAGGAGCACGAGATCCTGAACGGCGTGGTTGCCCGCATCGATCCGCGCTCCGGCACCGCTTATCTGGATGTTGTTTCCGGCGGTGAGAAGAGCGAGGCTGTTCTGGCCGCTTCCGAGCAGGTGCGCGGTGAGGTCCTGACTGAGGGTCAGCGCCTGAAGGTTTACCTCATCGAGGTTCGCCGCGGCACCCGCGGCCCGCAGGTCGTTGTTTCCCGCACCCACCCGGGTCTGGTTAAGCGTCTGTTTGAGCTGGAGGTACCGGAAATTCACTCCGGTATCGTCGAGGTCAAGTCCATCGCGCGTGAGGCAGGCAACCGCACCAAGATCGCTGTTGTTTCTCACGATGAGAACGTCGATCCGATCGGTGCATGCGTTGGTACCCGCGGTGCGCGTGTTGCCAACATCACCGGCGAGCTGAACGGCGAGAAGATCGACATCATCAAGTGGAACGAGGATATGGCGCAGTTCGTTTCTGCGGCACTCGCTCCGGCTGATGTTATCAATGCCACCATGCAGGCGGACAACAAGTCCTGCCGTGTCATCGTTCCGGACGATCAGCTGTCGCTCGCTATCGGCAAGGAAGGCCAGAACGCGCGTCTGGCTGCCAAGCTGACCGGCTGCAAGATCGATATCGCTCCTGAGTCTCAGGGCGAATAAGCAAGCGGAGGTGCGGCAGAATATGGTACAGAAGAAGATTCCCATGCGGCAGTGCCTCGGCTGCCGTGAAATGTTCCCGAAACGGGAGTTGATCCGCGTGGTGCGTTCGCCGGAAGGCGAGCTTTCGCTGGATTTCAAGGGCAAGGCACCCGGCCGCGGCGCATATCTGTGCGGCAAGCCGGAATGTCTGAAAAAGGCCCGCAAGAGCCGTGCGATCGAGCGCGCGCTTAGTGTAGAGGTGCCCGAGTCGGTTTACGACCAGCTCGAGCAGCAGATGGAACAGGAGGGTGCAAATGGCAACTGATCCGGTTCTGAGAATGCTCGGTCTGGCACGCCGTGCCGGCAAGCTGGCCTACGGCGACGAGCTGGTGCGCGAGGCGTGCTTCGACCACAAGACCCGCTGTGTGTTCATTGCGGGTGACGCAGGCGCGAATGCAGCGAAAAAGGCCGCATTTTACGCCGATAAGGCGAATGTTCCGTGCGTAACGCTGCCGCACGGCAAGCTGGAACTCGGCAGCGCGATCGGCAAGGCAGGCTGCGCGATGTGCGCGGTAGCGGACATCGGCATGGCGGCAGCAGCCGTAAATAAGCTGGCGGAGCAGGATCCTGCATACGCCGAAGTGGCGCAGCAGCTTAGCGAAAAGAACGTAAAGATCCAGTCCCGCAGGGGCGTCAAAAAGCATAAGGATAAGGCGGAAAAGACCGAGGAAGCGCCGGTCAAGACCGAAAAATCGGCAGAGGAGAAGCCGAAGCGCACCTACCGTAAGCCGTCCGGCGAGAAGCGTCCCTATCGGAAGAACGATGAGAATAAGCGTCCTTACCGTAAAGCCGACGGCGATAAGCGCCCGTATCGTAAGGATGGCGACCGTCCGTATCGCAAGAACGACGGCGAGAAGCGTCCGTTCCGCAAGGACGGCGAATATCGTCCGTATCGCAAGAACGATGGAGAGAAGCGCCCGTTCCGCAAGGACGGTGAATCCCGTCCGTATCGCAAGAACGACGGCGAGAAGCGTCCGTTCCGCAAGGACGGCGAACGCCGCCCGTACCGTAAAAGCGGTGCCGGCAAGCCGAGCTTCAACAGCGGCAAGCGCAGCTTCCGCAATAAAACGTAATTTCCCGCGCCGCAGCGCGCATTCCAATAGCAAAGCATAGCTTTGCATCAAATGTGCGAGCGTTGCCCGTGCATTTGATACCAGAGCGGAGAAAAGTTTCGACACAGGAGAAACTTTTCGCAGCTTTGGACGTATCCGAACATTGTTCGGTACGTACTCTCTCGTTCAAAACCGTGGTTTTGAACGAAGTGTGTAAGGAGGTTATTGCCCATGGCATTAGACAATAAATATCGGGTACACGAGGTTGCAAAGGACTTCGGCGTATCCACCAAGGAGATCACTGAAATTCTGACGAAGTATCGCTCTGCACCGAAGAATCACATGCAGGTGCTTGACGATACCGACCTGTCGGTCATTTTCGAGTATCTCACCCAGCATAATCAAGTAAGTGACATGGAAGGTACGCTGAACGCACAGGGTGCATCCCGCAAGAAGCCGGAGCAGTCCAAGGCGGAAACCAAACAGCAGACCGAGTCCAAGAGAGAGGAGCCTATCGTGCAGCAGCAGCCGACACAGAGCAAGGTAAAGCAGGTTCACCGCATTGATACCCGCGGCACCGGCGACGTAAACCTTGCAAAATATGATGATCATGTAGATAAGCTGGTTGACGCAAAGGCCGAGCGAATGGAGTCCAAGGGCAGCAAGAAGCAGAAGCTGACCAAGAAGTCCGACCAGCGCTCCAAGCCGTTCGGCAACAAGCGCCGTCAGGAGGAGCAGGAGAAGATGCGCCGCCTGCAGCGTCAGCAGCAGATGGCAGCACTTAAGAAGATTCCGGTAAAGGTAATGATTCCGGAGGAGATTTCCGTCGGTGAGTTGGCTTCCCGTATGAAGCGCACCGCAGCGGATGTTATCAAGGGTCTCATCAAGCTGGGCGTTATGGCGTCCATCTCCGAGGTGATCGACTACGATACCGCAGCCATCGTTGCAGAGGAAATGGGCTGCAAGGTTGAGAAGGAAGTACACGTTACCATCGAGGAGCAGCTGTTCGATGAGCACGAGGACAAGGAAGAGGAGCTCCAGCCGCGTGATCCGGTCGTTGTTGTCATGGGTCACGTTGACCACGGCAAGACCTCTCTGCTCGACGCGATCCGCAAGACCAAGGTCATCGAGGGCGAGGCCGGCGGCATTACCCAGCACATCGGCGCATACCGCGTTAAGATTGGCGGCAAGCCGATCACCTTCCTCGATACCCCGGGTCACGCTGCGTTTACCTCCATGCGTGCACGTGGTGCGCAGGTAACCGATATCGCCATTCTGGTCGTAGCAGCCGACGACGGCGTTATGCCGCAGACCATCGAGGCGATCAACCACGCCAAGGCAGCAAACGTGCCGATCATCGTTGCTGTAAATAAGATCGACAAGCAGGGTGCAAACCCGGATCGTGTGCTCCAGCAGCTCACCGAGTACGAGCTGGTACCGGAGGAATGGGGCGGTCAGACCATCGTCTGCAACATCTCCGCAAAGTTCGGTCAGGGCATTGACAACCTGCTCGAAATGGTACTGCTGACCGCTGAAATGGCTGACCTCAAGGCAAACCCGAACCGCAAGGCGCACGGTACCGTCATCGAGGCAAAGCTGGATAAGGGCCGCGGTCCGGTTGCAACCCTTCTGGTACAGAACGGCACCCTGCATGCAGGCGATACCGTTATCGCGGGTACCTCTGTCGGCCGCGTTCGCGCAATGACCAACGACGACGGCAAGAAGATTGAGTCCGCAGGCCCGTCCGTTCCGGTCGAGATCATCGGTCTGGCTGAGGTTCCGGGTGCAGGCGACATCTTTGACGCCGTAGACGACGAGAAGATGGCTCGTGAGCTGGTTGAGCAGCGCAAGGACAAGGAGAAGGAAGAGCGCAACAAGCTGTTCCACAAGGTAACGCTCGATAACCTGTTCGATTCCATCCAGCAGGGCGAGATGAAGGAGCTGAATATCATCGTCAAGGCAGACGTTCAGGGCTCTGTCGAGGCGGTTCGTTCCTCTCTCGAGAAGCTGACCAACGACGAGGTTCGCGTGCGCGTTATCCACGGTGCCGTTGGCGCCATCAACGAGTCCGACGTTATGCTGGCTGCCGCTTCCGGCGCGATCATTGTTGGCTTTAACGTTCGTCCGGACCGCACCGCTACCGACTCCGCTGCACAGCAGGACGTTGATATGCGTATGTACCGCGTTATCTATGATGCCATCGAGGAGATGGAGCAGGCCATGAAGGGCATGCTCGAGCCGAAGTTCAAGGAAGTTGTTCTCGGTCACGCAGAGGTTCGTCAGGTGTTCAAGATCACCGGCGCAGGCGCGGTTGCAGGCTGCTATGTACAGGACGGCAAGATTCAGCGTAACGCTGAGGTTCGCGTAGTCCGTGACGGCATCGTATTCCACGAGGGCCACCTGAATACCCTCAAGCGCTTCAAGGACGATGTGAAGGAAGTTGCAACCTCTTATGAGTGCGGCATGAGCATCGAGAACTACAATGATATCAAGGAAGGCGATATCATTGAGTGCTTTGTTATGGAAGAAGTGAAGCAGTAAAACTGCTTTTCTAAGGGGGACGCTGTCCCCCTTAGATACCGAAAAAGTTCCGTAGAAACTTTTTCGGATAACCCCCTCTCGTTTGCACGGCAAACGAGGCCGTGCCGCCGCGGCGCGGGCAGTGGTATAAACATCGGGCAAAGCTCGATGTTTATAGGGAATTGAATCACGCACTGCGGTGCGTGTGAAAATGCGCTTTGCGCATTTTTCTATACGACCGGAGGGAATGTGCAGAGTGGAATGGAGAATCATTCTCCATTTTCCATTCTCAATTCTCCATTATTTAACCAATCCTCACGAAGGAGGTTTGATTTGTAAAATGTCTACTCGAATTGATCGTATTTCCGAAGAAGTGATGAAGGCTCTGGCGGAGGCGATGCGCTCTGTCAAGGACCCGCGTGTACAGGAGGCTATGGTTTCCGTGGTACACTGTGATGTTACCAACGATCTGCGTTATGCGAAGTGCTATATTTCCGTACTCGGCAGCGAGCAGCAGACCAAGGACGTGATGAAGGGCCTGAAGTCTGCTGCAGGCTGGCTGCGCCGCGAGGTTGGCCACAAGGTACAGCTGCGCTACGCGCCGGAGCTGGTATTTGAGCTGGATCAGTCCATCACCCACGGTGCACACATCTCCGAGGTGCTGCACGAGCTGAAAAATGAAGGCAAGCTGGGAGAGGAGGACGCAGAATGATCGTTGACGTTGCTGGCGCTGCTGCTGCGCTGCAGGCAGCGGACGACATTCTCATCCTGACTCACCGCAGACCGGACGGCGACACGGCAGGCTGTGCCGGTGCGCTCTGCCGCGGTCTGCAGCAGATTGGCAAGCGCGCATATATTCTGGAAAATCCGGAGATCACCAGGCGTTATGCGCCGCTGATTGTGCCGTATTATCCGTCGGAGGATTTCGTTCCGGCGTATGTGGTTTCAACCGATATTGCTGAGGAAAAGCTGTTTCCGGACACGGCAGAGCTGTACAAGGGCAAGGTCGATTTGGTCATTGACCATCACGGCTCGAACGACGGCTTCGGCAAAAAAAACCTCATCCGGCCGGACGCAGGCGGCTGTGCCGAGGTGCTGTACGATGTGCTGACGGCGCTCGGTGTTAAGTTCACGGCCGACATTGCAGAGTGCATTTATATCGGTGTTTCGACCGATACGGGCTGCTTTAAGTTCTCCAACACGACCGCGCATTCGCATGCGGTAGCGGCGGCCTGCCTGACTGCCGGTATCGACGGCGGTGAGATCAACCGCGTGCTGTTTGAGACCAAATCGCGTCCGCGTTTTGAAATGGAGCGCATTGTATTTGATACGATGGAGTTCCACGAGAACGGCGCGATCGCGGTTGCCGTGCTCTGGCGCAGGGATATCGACCATGCAGGCGCGGATATGGACGATCTGGACTCGATTGCATCGCTCACGCGCCAGATTGAGGGCGTACAGATCGGCATCACGCTGACCGAGAAGCCGGACGGCACGGTTCGCGTTTCCGTCCGCACCACCAAGGAGATGGACGCGGCCGCTATCTGCAAGAAGGTCGGCGGCGGCGGTCATGTCCGTGCGGCAGGTGCGAGCTTCACCTGTGGCATGGCGGAGGCCAAGGCTGCTATGCTGAAGGCGGCAGAGGAGCAGTTTCATGCAGCAAAGTGACCTGAACGGCATTCTGCTGATGAACAAGCCGCAGGGCTTTACCTCGCACGATGTGGTTGCCAAGCTGCGCGGTATTCTGCACACGCGCAGGATCGGTCACGGCGGCACACTCGACCCGATGGCGACCGGCGTTCTGCCGGTATTCGTCGGCGGTGCGACCAAGGCGGCAGATTTTGCCGCAGCGCAGGATAAGGAATACGTTGCCGGGTTCACGCTCGGCTACTGCACGGATACGCAGGATGTCACCGGCGAAATGCTCCAGACCAGCGAACGCTATGCCGCGGAATACGCGGTAAAGCAGATGGTGCGGCGCTTTATCGGTCCGCAGCAGCAGGTGCCGCCCATGTACTCGGCGGTCAAGGTGAACGGCCAGAAGCTGTACGACCTCGCCCGCAAGGGCAGGGAAGTGGAGCGTCCGGCGCGCGATATCATTGTGCACGAAATGGACCTGCTGGACTTTGACGAGAATGCCCAGAAGGGCATGCTGCGGTGCAAGGTCAGCAAGGGCACCTATGTCCGCACACTGGTCAATGACCTTGGCGAAAAGCTGGGCACGCTGGCCGTACTGCACAGTCTGGAGCGCACCCGTTCGGGCGCGTATGAGCTGGCGCAGTGCCATACCTTTGCCGAGTGTGAGCAGGCAATGGCAGAGGGCACCATGCAGCAGCTTCTGCTGCCGACCGACAGCCTGTTTACCGATAGACCCGCCGTTTCGCTCACCGATGAGGGCGCAGAGCGCATTGCGAGAGGCGCAGTCGTATTTCCGCGCCAGACCGACAGCCTGCCGGAAAACGCAGATACCATCTGCCGTGTGTACCATCAGGATAAATTCCTTATGCTCGGTCAGGTGAGAGAGCTGGATAAGGGCGGTTTGGGTCTGTTTGTATACAAAAACTTCCGATAAGTTTTTGCATACAAACAGAAATGGAGAATTGAAAATGGAAAATGGATAATGAAGGTATCGCGCCTTGCGCGATGATTTAATAAGCGCGAAGCGCCGCATTCATTCTCAATTCTCAATTTTCAATTATCAATTTTTTCAGGGGGATTCCCTTATGATAGAAGTTACAAAGCCGCGTGCCATCGCGCTCGGCTACTTTGACGGTGTGCATCTGGGCCATCGGGCGCTCATGCAGCGTGCGGTCGAGCGTGCCAAGCAAATCGGCGGCACGAGTGCGGTTTTCACGTTTGATGTGCATCCGGATTCGGTTGTCATGGGCCGTCAGGTGCCGCTGCTGACCGCAAATGCATATCGCACCGAGGAGATCAAAAAGCTCGGCGGTGTGGACGAGGTTATTTTCGGCCACTTTGACCATGAAATGCAGCACATGGACTGGCGCGATTTTATCCACAAGCTGCTCATCGGTCGCTTCAATGCGGGCTGGATTATCTCGGGACGCAATAACCGTTTCGGCTATAAGGGGCAGGGCAACGCAGAGGGCATGGCTATCGAGTGCGAAAAGGCCGGCATCGGCTATGACTGCATCGAGGATGTCAAGATTGACGGCATTGTGGTGTCCTCCACCTATATTCGTCAGCTGATTTCGCAGGGCGATATGGAAGGTGCGGCTAAGTTCCTCGGTCATCCGTATACGGTTTCCGGTATTGTGGAGCACGGACGGCGTGTCGGCACAAGCGTGCTGCAGGTGCCGACGGTCAATCTGCGTCTGCCGACCGAAATGGCGATGCCGCCGTACGGCGTGTACGCAACCCGCGTTCTGGTGGACGGACAGAGCTATATCGCAGCGACCAATATCGGTGTAAAACCGACATTTTTGGACGGCGGTGCACCGACCATCGAGCCGCATCTGCTCGACTTTGCGGGCGATCTGTACGGCAAGATGATCCATGTGGAGCTGCATAAGTTCCTGCGTCCGGAAATGCAGTTTGAATCGGTGGAGGCGCTCAAGACCGCCATCGAGGAAAATGTGCAGCAGACCAGAGATTTTTTCAAAGAGAAATAAGAAAAGGCGGTATCGCTGCATAGCGGTACCGCCTTCTGTATCTCAGGGAACAATTTGGTTGACAATCAAGGGATCGTTCGGTATCATCAAGGTACAAGAATAAGGATAGAGAATCGGGAGGAAGACAATATGAAGAAATCGGTCAAATGTGCAGTGACAGCGGCGCTGCTCCTTCTGCTTTGTGCGGTTGGGATCTATGGCATATTCTTTGCACCACGGAAGATCGGCTGTGCAGTCGATGATTCGTTTTCGTGGAAGGCGTACAGCTATACGCCGGTGACGAGCAAAACGATTTATAACTATGCGTTCCCGTCCGAAGAAATTACACTTGCTGCGGAAAATCGGGAGACGATCGTGCAGCTGCTTGCAGACAGTAAGGGCAAGCGGCGCTTTCCGGGCAGATGGACACCGTACGGCACGAATACCAGGATTCCGTGCGTCGTTGCAGTGCAAATAGACAGCGCGGAAGCAGATTATATGCTCTTTCTGTGCAGGAATGATTCGGAAGAGTTGCTGCTGCTGAAAACAGAACTACATGGCAAGGACAGATGGTATACGCTGGAGAGTCCGGCGCTTGCGGCGGCTCTGAATACCCTGTATCCGTATGATACCACAGGCAGCACTGTAACGCATACTGTCGGAACAAACTAAAAAAGCTGCGGTTAAACCGCAGCTTTCAGTCTGTCGATAAAGTCAATCTATCGTTTTTACTTTTCGTGCGGCAGCACG
>ENA-UONZ01001316-UONZ01001316.1-human-gut-metagenome-genome-assembly--contig:-C93old-NODE-1316-length-29032-cov-5.082859_pt1 | contig 29032 bp, 33 predicted proteins | sample MGYA00242468_ERZ724015 | MGnify/ENA metagenome assembly ERZ724015
CACCCTGGGCACCACAGCTACGGTAGATGGTCAGCACACCGCTGAACCCACCGGCAAAATCACCATCGTGGACGTGGTGGAGTACACCGGCCTGACCCCCGACGGAACCTATACCATTTCCGGTGTCCTAATGGACAAAGCCACCGGCGAGCCACTCCTGTTGGATGGTGCGATAGTCACCGCCGAGGTAGAGTTCACTCCCGAAGCTGCTGATGGAACCGTGGAGCTTACCTACACCCTGGACTCCAGCACTTTGGGGGGAAGCACCATCGTGGTGTTTGAAACTCTCTATTCTGATGATGGCGTGGAAATCGCCGCACACGCGGATATTAACGATGAAGGCCAGACCATCACCATCGAACCCCGGGGCGGCCTGCTCATTCAAAAGACCTCCGAGGACGGCGTGCTGGAGGGCTTCACTTTCTTAGTTGAGAGCGAGGGCTATTCCGAAACCTTCACCACCGATGGTGCGGGGAAAATCTACATTGAGGACTTGGCCCCCGGTGAATACTCCATCACCGAGCAGGAGTCCGAGTTGACTGCCCGGTACGAGATTCCAACGGGCCAGACCGTCACCGTAACTGCCGAGGAAGCCACCACTGTGGAGTTCTACAACCAGCTGTTGCGGGGCAAAATCACCGGCCATAAGACCGGAGCGGAGCAGGCTCCGCTAAAGGGCGTCACCTTCGGCCTATTTGATGCAAAAGCCGTCGAGTTTTCCGCTGAAAACGCTATCGCCACCACAGAGACGGACGCCAATGGGGAGTTTTCCTTTGAGGCTCCCTACGGCGATTACCAGGTCAAGGAGCTGGAAACCGTCCCAGGCTACGTCACAAAGAAAGAGTCCATCGCTGTGGAACTGGACAAGACCGACGTGGACCTGGAGGACATCGCAAATTCCCAGACCGTGGTGCATTTCTCCAAGGTGGACAAGGATACTGGCGAGGAACTGCCCGGCGCTGTGCTGGAGCTGTACGCCCCGGATGGATCGCTGCTGGACACCTGGGAAACCACGGAAATCCCCCACGTCATCCCCGGCCTACCTGTGGGCGAGGGGTATATTCTGCGAGAAGTAACCGCTCCGGAGGGATTCGAAGTTGCCGAGGATGTGACCTTCCATGTGGAGGACACCACTGAAATCCAGACCATCACCATGGAAGATGAGAAAACGACCGACCAGCCGGAGGAACCTGATACCCCCGATGAGCCAGACGAACCTACACCCTCTGTGCCGCAGACCGGCGGCAGCCGGGCCGTGATTTGGGTGTCCGGGCTGCTGATTCTTGCCTTGCTGGGATTGTGTATCACTGTTCCTCTGCTGCGGCACATCAATAAACAATGAAGATAATTGTGGAGGGCCGCTGGAACGCGGCCTTCTCTTTTAACAGGAAAGGACGCTATCCCATGAATTTCTTTGAAAAAGAGCTGCGGAATCTCTTCGGCAGCAGTCCCATGCTCCGGGACGCCCACTATTGCGGGCGGACCTGTCTGGCAAAATTGGATGAAGAGCTGAGGGTGATACTACAATTTACCACCACGGGCTACGCGGATCACTATGACGCCATCAAATTGGCAGTCATCAATCGGACCGATGGTGTGGTGGACCAGCAGCTGTTTCGGTTTTCCGACATCATTGGGCAGCAGGCCGTAAGGGGCAGGGACCCTATCAATCCCCACATTTGGGACTATAACGGCAGGCTGGAATGGTACCGCCCCATCTCGCAGGAGCAGCGCTCTCAAATCGCCAACACGCTCCTGGATTACGTGGAAATGTACCAAGAGGAAACCGAAGAAAACGACTTTACTATGAAACTGTGAAGGAGGTATCCCTTTGAACAGAAAAATTAGAATTCTCGCGAGCGCGCTCACCGCCGCCCTGTTGCTTACCTTGAGCATCCCTGCCTTCGCAACCTCCGGGGACGTGGCGGGCGCCGTGGAGCAGACCTGGACCAGCGCCCAGGGCCAGATTAAGACAGTTGTTAACAACGTGGTGTTCCCCGTTTTAGACGTGATTTTGGCCGTACTTTTCTTCGTTAAAGTAGGCTCAAGCTACTTTGAATGTGCGCCCGTAGAGGTTGCGTAAGGATTCTGGGAGCAGCGTCCCAGCGGGCAAAAGCTCAACAGCCCGTCGTCAGCCGGCTCACCGGAGAGGGAAACCTCGCAAGGGAACATAGCACACCGGTAAACCCGTAAGTTGGGCAGTTGTCAGCCCACGACTGTAACGGGGAGACGAAATGGATGATATGAGGACAAAAGCCATACTGCTTCAAGCGCAGTCCCAGGGGCTTATATAGGAGCCGTGGCGGAAGACAGCTATCGCCGCGCCGCGCAGCTGCAATGTATTATTCGAGCATATGCAGGAGAGCTTCTGCGCGGCCCAGCCCTGTAAGGGGAGAACGGACGGAAACGCTGTCCGACAATCATCCAAGCTATCTTTACACAACGAAACGGGGATTGCCTAACCCGAAACGCCGGGACACCGGCTATGCGTAATGCCCATATTGGGGGAGAAACCTCAAGGTGTAAAAAGCCAAGAGGGATGACGCTGAATATTCGGTATGGCAACGGAGCCGCCATAGTAGTCCGAGCGCGGTAACGCCGCGTACATGGCGAAGGGCGGCAGCTTGTTATCTTAACATTGAGAAAGGAAGGTGTGTGAGACACCATGAGAAATCCAATCAACGTGTTGAGCAGTTACCAGAAACACAGTAGCGACCGGTCGTATACCTTTGAGCGGGTGTATCGCAACCTGTACAACAGGGAGTTATTCCTCCTTGCCTACCAGAACATCTACGCCGCTCCGGGAAATATGACCCCAGGCAGCGATGGGAAAACCATCGACGCAATGAGCCTGTCCCGCATTGACAAGCTCATTGCCAGCCTGAAAGATGAGAGTTATCAGCCGCAACCATCCAGAAGAACATACATCCCCAAAAAGAACGGGAAATTGCGTCCCTTGGGCATTCCCTCCTTCGATGACAAGCTGGTGCAGGAGTGTGTCCGGCTGCTGCTCGAGGCCATCTATGAGGGCAGGTTTTCCAACCAGTCCCATGGGTTCCGCCCCGGCAGAAGCTGCCACACGGCCCTGAGCCAAATCCAGACCTGTTTTTCCGGGGTGAAGTGGTTTGTAGAGGGAGACATCAAAGGCTTCTTCGACAATATCGACCACAACATCATGGTGGAAATCCTGGTGGAGCGCATCCATGACCAGAAATTCCTTCGCTTAATACGGAAATTCCTGCGGGCAGGCTACTTGGAAGATTGGACGTTCCACAACACCTACAGCGGAACACCCCAAGGGGGCATCATCAGCCCCATCCTTGCCAACATCTACCTGGATAAGCTGGATTGGTATATGGAACAGCTCAAAGCAGGATTTGACCGGGGCAAAAAGCGAAAGACCACATTTCTGGCCAATTACTACGCCCGGAATACTACCAGGCTCCGCAAAGAACTGGGGGAAACCCAAAACCCGGAGGAGCGGGAACGCATTGCCCAGGAACTTCGCAGGATGGAATTGGAACGCCAGACCGTCCCCTATTTTGAGCCCTTCGACCCAAATTACCGTAGGCTCCAGTACGTCCGCTACGCCGATGATTTCCTCATCGGCGTGATTGGAAGCAAAGAGGACGCCTTGGAAATCAAGGGGAAAGTGAAGGAGTTCACCGGAAGCGTCCTCCATTTGGAATTGTCAGAGGAAAAGACGCTGATTACCCATTCCGCAAAACGGGCACGGTTCTTAGGGTACGACATCTTTGTCCGGCGTTCCAACGCCACAAAGAGGAACAAGCTAGGCCATCTGCGCCGCCATCTCAACGGTACGGTCTGCCTGGAGCTCCCCATGGAAATTATGCGGAAAAAGCTGTTGGACTATGGGGCAATGACCATAGAGCGTACCGTGTACGGCAAGGAAAACTGGAAATCAAAAGCCCGGTACTTCCTCAAGGACAACGATGACCTGGAAATTCTCGACCAATACAACAGTGAAATCCGGGGATTTCGCAATTATTACCGCATTGCCAATAACTCGGCAACCGCGGGTTCTTTTGGGTACATCATGCAATACAGTATGTTCAAAACCTTTGCCACCAAGTACCGCACCAGTATGCGAAAAGCGATTGGAAAGTTGCGTATTGGCAAAAACTTTGGCGTGCGCTTCACCGACAGCAAAGGAAGAAACAAGACCCGTCTGTTTTACCACGATGGGTTTACCCGGCAGCCTGTTTTGCGAAATGGGGCTGTGGACAACATTCCCAACACGGTGAAGCACTCCGCTAAAACCAGCTTGATGAAACGGCTGTCCGCAGGGCAATGTGAGCTCTGCGGCAAAACGGACTGTGAGATAGAAATCCACCATGTCCGAAAACTCAAGGATTTGAAAGGAAAAAGCTACTGGGAGCGCTTTATGATTGCAAGAAACCGCAAGACTTTGGCGCTCTGTACAGATTGCCATCGCAAACTGCACGCTGGAAAACTGGATTGACAAGTGGAGAGCCGTATGCGCCGAGAGGTGCAAGTACGGTTCGGGGGCGAGCGTTTGGAAACCTGTCGGAGAAATTCGGTAAGGCGCCGGGCGCTTAGCCTACATCGGAAGCATGCCCAGGTCGAATTCGCCGGCCCAGCCATCTTGTTCGCCTGTTTGCTGTTCACTTTGACCGCTCCCCTGTACATTTGGGGTGTTGTTGGAATGTGAGGAAGGCAGGATGAACAATAATTCCGAAGCAAACGAATGGTACCGCTTTGCCAAGATGTACGCCAACGCCGCCAGTTTCCTAATGGAAAAGCGCGGGCCGCCCTATGAGGCGGTGTGCTACTTGAGCGGCCTTTCCGCCGAGTGCGCCATGAAGGGGTTTTTACTAGAGCGAAACCCAGGCATCCCCCTCCCGGACACCCACAACCTCCGGGAGCTGTGCCAAGCCTGCACCTGGTTTAAGGATGAGTTTTCCTCCTTGCTGGACGATTGCCAGGCCCTGGGGCAGTTTGCCACGCCCTCCGGGTTTCCCTCCTTTGAACGGGCCACCCAGGAGGACGCGGAACAGGCACTGGACACCCTCCAGGGCATCCTGGAATTCGGCCAATCTCAGAAACAATCCCAGGGGCCTGCCATGACCATGTAAAAAAAATCTAAATAGGAAAGGGGTGACTCCCTATGTTCAGCTGGCTGGAGGGCTTAGTTAGCAGTATCGCCTCCTCCATAGGTGGGGTGTTCGAGGGTATTGGCGACACCATCGTCAACGCCATTTGGGACAACCTGGTGAAGTGGCTCTTCAACGCCTTTTATGAAGCCATTGCCGACGTGTTCACCCAGATGGGAGACATGGGCGCGGAGATTTTCGACCTGTCCTGGATAGAGTCAGCCGTCCATCTCTTCTTTTTATTCGGCTGGGTGCTGTTTGGTGTGGGCGTCATTGTGGCGGCCTTCGACCTGGCTGTCGAGTATCAAAATGGCCGGGCAAATATCAAGTCCACCATGCTCAATGTGCTGAAAGGATTCTTCGCCGCAAACCTGGTGACGGTGGTGCCGGTGCATCTGTACACCTTCTGCATCAGCCTGCAAAACGTGTTCCTCAAGGATTTGGCAGCGGACTATGTGGGCGCCCAAAGTTTTAACCTGGGCGAAGTAGCGTTGAAAGTTTTAGCCGCCAAATTTGGCCCGCCCACCGTAGGGCCAGCACTGGGGCTGCTGAATTTGCTGACCCTCATCGCCCTAGCCTACTGTGTGCTGAAAGTGTTCTTCGCCAATATCAAGCGGGGCGGGATTCTGCTGATTCAGATGGCGGTGGGCAGCCTGTACCTGTTCAGCGTTCCCCGGGGCTACACAGACGGCTTCTCCCAATGGTGCAAGCAGATCTTCGCCCTGTGCCTGACCGCCTTCCTCCAAACGGCTTTGCTTTTTTTAGGCCTGCTCACGTTCCAGGACAACCTCCTGCTGGGCCTGGGCATCATGCTGGCGGCTGGGGAAGTCCCCCGCATCGCCCAGCAGTTCGGCCTGGACAGCTCGGTGAAGGTAAACATGATGAGCGTAGTTCACGCCACATCCACCGCCGTCAACATGACAAAGAATATCGCAAAATCTCTTTGAGAGGTGTTTGACTATGAAACTCTACATTTACCCCCAAAATCTCAAGGCCACCGCCAACCTGTGGCTGTGGAGCCTGCGGGACTTCGCTCTCATCTGCGTAGGGCTGCTCCTGTCCCTGGTGGCCCTGACCCAGATGGGACTCCTGCTGCCCTTGGCGCTCACGGCGGCCTTCGCTTTCCTCTCCATCCGCATGGAGGATTTGACCGTGTTGGATTACATCCGGTTCGCCGCCAAGTTCACCATCTCCACCCAGCAGGAGTACCGCTGGGCGGAGCACTGAAAGGAGGTAATCTTGAACAAGCAGAAAAAGAAAAAGCGCGGGAAAAAGTCGGTACAGAACCTACTTGGCTTACAGGGATTTACCACCTACGGCCTGAAAACAACAGGAGGTGAACTGGTCTATTTCGCCATCCAGCCCACCAATATTTCCGTGCTGTCCCACGTCAATATTGAAATCAAAATCCGGCACCTGCTCATGGTGCTCACAGCCCTGCCCCACCTGGAGGTGGCCTGCCTGGACTCCGCCCAGCGCTTTGACGACAACCAGCAATTCATGGAGAGCCGCATCCGCCAGGAGGATAACCCCAAGGTGCGCTATGCCTTAGCGCAGGACCGGGAGTTTCTGGACTCCATCCAGCTGGAGATGTCCACCGCCCGGCAGTTTGTGCTGGCCCTGCGTTTTAAGAATGAAAAGGACAGCCAAATATTCTCCAGAATCAACGACGCGCGAAAAGCCTTGCATGACGAGGGCTTCGAGGTGCGGCGCATGGGCCCATCGGAGGTCAAACGGATGCTGGCCCTGTACTTCGAAGCCTCTATGACCGGCGACCAGATCCCCGACGTGGAGGGCTCGGAAAACTTCGACCTCAGTAAATTGAGAGGTGTAGCGATATGAAGAAAACAGTTTTAGTTTTGATCACTTTCGCCCTGGTCATTGCTGTAGCAGGCAGCGGCTTCTGGCTGGTGCATTACTTCATCGACAGCCGGGAGCAGCGTCAAACCTATGAGAATCTGGCGGAGGAATTCGTGCTGGAGAGCACGCCAAGTGTTCGGCCCGAGAACAGTTCCTCCCTGGATTCCTCTTTGGACGCAGGGGAGAACGATGTGAGTTCTCCTGTGGAAAGCCCAGATACCCCACCCCGGCATGACCTGGCAGCCTTGGCAGCGGAAAACCCAGACTGTGCGGGTTGGCTCACCATCCCGGACGCGGGGATTGACTACCCTGTCATGCACACGCCCAATGACCCGGAGCACTACCTGCGCCGGGATTTCTACGGCGATCCCGCCAGCGGCGGGACGCCTTTTCTGGATGGGCGCAACCTGGCAGAAACAGAAAATCAAAACCTCATTGTGTATGGCCACAACATGATGGACGGCAGTATGTTTAAGCCGCTCATCTCCTACCTGGAACCCAGCTTCCAGGAAACCCACAAGGAAATCTATCTCGAATTGTCCGAAAAACAGTAGAGATATGAACTGATGACCGTATTGGAAACCAACACCCAGTGCTCCCTCTATCAGTACACCGATTTAAGCGACCCTGCCGAGGAATCTGACTTCCGGGCGGCGATTCTTAAGGAAACTGATTTAGATGGCGTCCACCAGGCCTCTGGCTACTTGACCCTCTCCACTTGTAACAATGGGGGAGGGAACAGCCGGGTGCTGGTTATCGCGGCCCTTGCCGGGGAGGTGAGCGCTTGAGCAGAAAGAAAAAGAAAGAAGAAAAACGAGAGCAGCTGGCTATCAAGGACTTTTTCGACCGCGTCCTGCCCGGCGTCCTCAAGTTCTATTCCGACCACTACATCTGCGGGGATTCTTACCGCTGTGTGTGGGCCATCAAGGAATATCCACCTTCCACCGAGGAACAGGCCATTCTCAGACAGCTGGCAGACCGCACCCATGTCACCCTGCGGATCTACAACCGGCTGGTGGACCATGCGGAACAGCACCGGATCATCCAAAACGCCAACCGGCGCAACCGGCTTCGCTTCGGCGGGGATGACATCCAAGAGATGGTGGACGCGGAGCATAATTTGAAAGATGTGAAGCAGCTGTTGACCAATCTGCGGACCAACGGTGAGACTCTCCTGCACACTGCCGTGTTCATCGAGCTAAAAGCCGCGGACATGGACAAACTGCGTGAGCTGCAATCCGACGTGATGATGGAGCTGACCCGTTGCAAGATCAGCGTGGACAGACTGACCCTGCGGCAGCTGGACGGATTCCTTTCTGTAACTCCCTTCGGAAACAACCGGTTTGGAAGCCTGTACGAGCGGGTGCTCCCCGCCAGCTCGGTGGCCAACCTCTATCCTTTCAACTATTCCGGCAAGACCGACCCCCATGGGTTCTACCTGGGCCGGGACAAGTTCGGCACCAACATTCTCACGGACTTCGACCGCCGTTCGGATGACAAGACCAACGCCAACGTGCTGATTCTGGGCAACTCCGGCCAGGGCAAGTCCCATCTGCTCAAAGGCATCCTCGCCAATTTGCGGGAATCCGGGAAATCCCTCATCGTTTTGGACCCGGAGCAGGAGTACCAAGAACTGTGTGAGAACTTAGGCGGATGCTACCTGGACTACCTCTCCGGGGAGTACGTTATCAATCCACTTCAACCCCAGAATTGGGACGAAGACCCGGTCAACGAGGACGATGAGAGAACCCCGGAGCAGCGTGACGCTGCACCCATATCGCGTTTTCCAATAAGCGAATCGGGGAAGCTCGCCCCCGCGCCGAAGCCTCCCGTTGTACCCGTCCCCGGCCCTTTTCAAAAAACCACCATGCTCTCCCGGCACATCTCCTATCTGAAGGACTTCTTCCGCTCTTACAAGGACTTCACCACGGCCCAGCTGGCCACCATTGAGCTGATGTTGCAAAAGCTCTACCGCCGATTCGACATGGATGACTACACCGACTTCTCCCAGGTGGCCCCAGACAAATTCCCCACCATGTCCGACTTTTACGATTTACTGGAGGAAGAATACGATTTGTACGATGCGAAGAAGAAAAACCTCTTTTCCGAGGAAACCATCCAGGAGGTGTGCCTGGGGCTCCACTCCATGTGCAGGGGGGCGGAGTCCAAATATTTCAACGGGCATACCAATATTAAGGATGACAAATTCCTGGTGTTTGGGGTCAAGGGCATCATGGAGCTGAACCGCAGTCTGCGGGATGCTCTCCTTTTTTCCATCCTGTCCTACATGACCAACGCGCTGCTGGGCGCCGGCAACTATGTGGGCGCGCTGGACGAGTTGTACCTATTCCTCACCAATCTGACAGCCATAGAATATATAAGAAATCTCATGAAGCGTGACCGGAAGAAAGACTCCCTGCTGGTACTGGCCAGTCAGAATATTGAGGACTTCTTGCAGCCCGGCGTCCGGGAGCTGACCAAGCCTCTGTTCTCCATCCCTACCCACCAATTCCTATTCAATCCCGGCCAGTTGGAGCCGAAAGCCTTTTGCGACACCCTCCAGCTGGAGCAGGCAGAGTTTGAGCTCATCCGCTACCCGGAACGGGGTACTTGTCTGTATCGCTGCGGCAACGAGCGGTATCTTCTCCAGGTGCATTTCCCGGAGTTTAAGGAAGCTATGTTTGGAAAGGCAGGTGGCCGGTGATGGAACACCAAAACCGCTATGAAGCGATTTTTCGTTTGGCGCTGGCTTACGCCAAGACGGTGGCGGAGGTCACCGAGGGCGGCGACGCCACTGGGATGCGGGCCGCCCTCTCCTATGTGGGCATGGTGGCGGCCCAGTACAGCCAGGTGGCCGGGAAAGAATTCGACGTGCGCTACACCATTTCCCACGGTGAGCATGGGGCGCACCTGCGCCTGTACAACACCTCGGAGATCCGCCGGTCATCCGCCATGGGGGACGAACTTCCCGCCAACGGCTCCTGCCGCCAGCTTTATGAGAACAGCCCATTGTTTGAACTGCTCCGGCAGAGCCAAGAAGAAACACCGGAGGAAACCCAGGAGGATGGCCCATGTCTGCAACTCTAGGCGCGGCCCTGAAAAAGATAGCTGTCGCATTGCTCGCGGATAGGAAAAACTGGGAGAAGCTCGCTGTGGCGCTGTTCGCGGTGCTTCTCCTTTTTCTGCTGCCTATCCTCTCCGTGGAGGCCATCTTCCAGGCGGATATAGATTGGGACAGCCCGGAGCTGGTGTCCGCCGTGCTGGAGGAATTGGATGTGGGCAGTCTGGGCTTCTTGGAGAGCTCCAACAGCGTGCTGACACAGCTCCAGGAGGCCCTCAAAGAGGCCGGCTTCGGTTTCGACGAATTCCGCAAGGCCCAGGCGCTATACTGGTTGGCGCTGTCGCCTTTTTCGGAAGAATCGGATTTCATCGAGAAGCTGGTGGGCTGCTTCGCCCCGGACCAGACCAATGAAGAACTGGTTGCCAATGTCAACGCCGCCTTTGGCACGAACATTGACCCGGAGGAATTCGAGAAGATCCTGGCCACCACCGCCAGCGATATGGTTGCCGTTGCTCAATCCCAGGTAGGAAACGTAGGAGGCCAGCCCTACTGGTCTTGGTACGGCTTCGGCTCCCGGGTGGAGTGGTGCGCCATTTTCGTCTCTTGGTGCGCCGAGCAGTGTGGCTACATCGACGCGGGAATCGTCCCCAAGTTCGCCGGCTGCGGTGTGGGCGTGCAATGGTTCCAAAACCGGGGACAGTGGCTTCCCGGCAGCGCCACCCCCGAACCGGGGATGCTTATTTTCTTCCAGTGGTACGGCAGTGATTCCAGCATCGCAGATCATGTGGGCATCGTGGAGAAAGTGGAGGGCGGAAGGGTCTACACCATAGAGGGCAATTCCAACGACCAGGTACGGCAGAATTCTTACCCCGTGGGTTATGGGGAGATTAAAGGGTACGGCGTGCCCGTTACAGATTAGAAAGGATGATTGCCATAAAACTGAAGGAATACCTTGCGCTCCACCCCGATGAGGGAGTGGAGCTTTTGACCGAATACGGATTTTATACCATGTCCCCTGGGGAAGTCAAAGCCCAACTCCGCTGCCCCGGCAATATCCGTTCCGTCACGGGGCGGCCTCTGTCTGTCCGGGCGCTGCTGGAACAGGAAGTCCTGGACGTTACAGGCGGTGAAACTCCTTTGGTTTACACCGCCCGCTTTCCCAGGGAACAGGAGCAATTCAACCTACGAATGGGGGACTTTAATTGCTGACCTTTCAAAAATACGTGCATTTCATGCGGACGCAGTTCCCACCTGGGAGCCGCGTCCTTTTATTATCCAACGACAAGCCCAAACCTGTGCCGGACGGCACCATGGGGACACTGACCGAGGTGGATGCCGCAGGCCGGTTCCTGGTGAACTGGGACACCGGCAAACGCACGGCACTCAACCTGGAGGACGACCACTTCCGTATTTTCCAATCCGACCCAATGGAGCTGAAGCTGTACTTTCCCCTGCACGGAGATTTATACACCCGCAATGAGTGGGGCGACCTGGCAGACGACCCAGAAGAATTGGCCGGCAGCGAGCTTGCCCCTTACCTTGGGGACATTCGGGAGGCCCTCCAGGAGAACCAGCTCCCAGAGGAGCAGGAGCGCGGGCTGATGCACTGGTACAGAGAATCCGATGCTCTGACCTGGAAAGTGAAGTCTGCCTTCTTCGATGTGGAACTTCACGATGGGCAGCTTTGGGGCGTGGCGAACTGTCAAATTATAGAACCCCTGGAAGGGGATGAACTCAATCGCCTCACCAGCTACTTGGCGGGACAAGCCAGTGACGGCTGGGGCGAGGGCTTTGAGCAACAGGAAATACCCGTAGACAGGGGCCTACTCTATGTCCACCTGTGGGACGGGCAGGATTGGGAGATGTCTACCACGGAGACGCATGAGTCGCCGCAGATGGGGATGTCCCCATGAGCCGACCAGAAAATCTGTTGGAAGAACTGAAAAAAGCCTACGCCCAGTGGGAGAGCCTGTACAAGCAGGGCGGCAGCGATCCATTCTATGCGGACGGCGTCAACCTCAACCTGGTGCGAAACCACATTCTCTATTTCAAACGGCAAATCGAAGAAACCCAGCCTTTGTACAAGAACACAGAGCTGTTCCAGCGGGAGCTGCCTCCCCAGGTGGAGGACGGTTACATGGCCAGGGCGGAGGAAATCCGCGCCCATGCCAAGGCCTCTCTCGTCTCCTATCATGCCGATCCCTACTACCAGTATTTGCTCCACCACCGGGAGGAATTGGATGACGCTGGCCTCAAGAAAACCTCCATCCGGGCGGTGCTGAACTACGCCCACTCCCTGGAGACAGCCATCCAGGAGGACGACCTGGTCACCATGCGCCGCCATGAGCGGGCAGAGCGTTACCTGGATTCCTTCCGCGCCTGCGCCGAGAAAGTGCGGGACGTGCTGGAGAACCAGGAGCTGAACCTGTTCGCCCTGGCCGCCCAGGACGATTTCCCTTTCCCGGAGGAAGAAACGGCCTCTCAGGCAATGACCTTGTAAGGTGGTGGTGATACGGACCTACGCCAGCTGCGCTTTGGCATCGAGGTGGAGATGACCGGCATCACCCGGGAGAATGCATCCCAGGTTGCTGCAAGTTTCCTGGGTGGCCAGAGCCGGTATCTGGGCACCTATTACAAGACCTACGCTGCCACGGATACCCAAGGACGGGAGTGGAAATTCACCTTTGACGGGAGCATTGACCCGCAGAAACGAGAGCACGGCGAGAAGGTAGCCGCCGATGCGACCTACAAAACCGAGATGGTCAGCCCTATCTGCACTTACGAGGACATCCCCACCATTCAGGAATTGGTGCGGCAGCTCCGCCACAATGGAGCCTTCTCCAACAACAGCTGCGGCATCCACATCCACGTGGAGGCGGCTCCCTTTGACCCCCGGACCTTGCGCAACCTTGTCAACATCTTCTACAGCAAAGAGGACCTGCTGTTCGCCGCCCTGCAGGTGCGGGAGTCCCGCTGGGGTTACTGCAAGCCTATGGACGAGCGCTTCCTCCAAGAGCTCAACCGCAAACGGCCCCAAACCATGCGTGCATTCCAGAAGATCTGGTACGGCGGTGAGGACGGCAGCAATACCCACTATCACGACTCCCGGTACCACGCCTTGAACCTCCACAGCGTGTTCTCTAAAGGCACGGTGGAGGTCCGGCTTTTCAACTCTAGCGTGGAGCACGCTGGGAAGATCAAGGCGGACATCCAGCTGTGCCTGGCTGTGTGTGCCCAGGCGCTAAACCAGCGGGCCGCCAGCCACACCAAGACACAGACCACCAATCCGGCCTACACTTTCCGCACCTGGCTGCTGCGCCTGGGCATGATTGGGGACGAGTTCGCCACGGCGAGAAAGCACCTCCTGGAAAACCTGGAGGGCAACCTGGCCTGGCGGGATCCGGCCCAGGCAGAGCGTCAAAGAGAGAGAATGCGCCAAGCCGCCCTGGAACGGCTGCCTCAGCCGGAGGAATATCCTCAAGACATTCCCGATGATCTCCCGGTGGAACCTGATGAGGACCAGGACAATAGCCAAGGTTTTACCATGCAAATGTAACACGAAACGGAGGAATGAATTTGAAAACAAAACTCTACTTAGCCTACGGCAGCAACCTGCACCTGGGCCAGATGGCCCACCGGTGCCCGGACTCCCAGGTGGCTGGCAGGGCCCAACTGCCTGGGTATCGCTTGCTGTTCCGGGGCAGGCCCGGCAACGCCCACGCCACCATTGAGGAAAGCGAGGGGCGCACGGTCCCCGTCCTGTTGTGGAAAGTGAGTGTGCGGGACGAAGCGCTGTTAGATCGGTACGAAGGGTACCCGTACTACTACGACAAGGTACAGATCCCGGTGGAGCTGGACGGCAAAACCGTCTCCGCCATGGCCTACGTCATGCAGCCGGAATTTGACCTCAACAAGCCGTCCTCTTCCTACCTGCACACCATCCGGGAGGGGTACCAGGCCGCCGGGTTTGACCAGGCTGTTCTGGACCAGGCCCTGGAGGATACCCGGCAGGAGATGGCGGAGGGACAGCAGTGGGGTCAGCAGCTCCGATAACCCTATGGAAAGAGAGGATGACAATGGAAAGACGAGCTATCTTAGATGCTGTAAAGCAGAAAATCGACGCGGCTTACCGCTCCCGCCTTGGCGAGTGGGAAAAAATTTTTTATCAGGATGACGTTGGCTTTTTGGAGCACCTCCACGATGTGTGCGTGGCGCAGATCGTCCACGACAACCTGATGGAGTGTGGGGACCGGTATGACGCCGGTTACCTCGCCGCCCTGGCGGAGGAAAAGGACCCCCTCGATATGCTGGCCAAAGCCTATGAGGATGGCGGGTTCTTTGCCATCGCCCCCTACGCACAGCAGGCCCTGGATGCCCTAAAGAAAAGCCCAGACAGTGGATCTTCTCCCATGGGAAAAGACGAGATTGATGAAAAGCTCTCCCTCCTGGACAGCCGTCTGGCTAGGGAGCGGGACTGGTTGAAACGGGAATGGTCCTCCTTCGATTTTGATTTGGCGATGAGCCGGGCGGTGGAATACGATACGCTGTGGGAGCTCTACCACACCTATCAGTACGAGAAAGGCCTCTACTCCCCAGAAAATCTGGCGCTGCTTGCTTCCTCCCACGGGCCTATCCGGGACACCATGGACTGGGTGGTGATATCGAGGGATCTTCTCAAGGAAAGCCTGGACGAGCTCCAGCTGGTGTTCCCCCAGCTGTATCCAGACATCCAGATCGGGGAAACAGCCCCCTTCCGGGTAAAGCCGGAGCTGAAAGAGGCCTACCAGGAGTTCCGGACAAAGGTATGCGGCGATTTCTACTCCGCCGGCATCATCCGCTACGCCGAGCGGTGGGCCGCGATGATGGAGGACAGAATCGAAGCAGGGGCCACCGTGGCAGAAGTAGCGGAAGCCACCCATCACCTGGCGGACACGGAGAATATTTCCGGTTTCATGTATGGCCAGGCCGTGAACCTCTTGTCTGGCTATTGGGAGCATGGGGACGAGCTGCGCCAGTGGCAGGAACAGCAGAACACACCCCATCTAACAATGGGGATGTGACCGGGAACCGCTTGTGACCGGGAACCGCTTGCTATTTCCTCCCGGCCATGGTATATTTTTAGAAAGGAACCGAGGTGACGCCCATGGATTTTGACCGTCTTCTTCAGAAAAGAGAACAACTTGCCAGAGTGTGGGACATCATCCCCCAGGTGGCCAGGGAGAAACTGGAGCGCAGCTTTGACATCGAGTACGCCCACAACTCCACCGCTATCGAGGGGAACACCTTAACCCTCATCCAGACCAAAGCCATCCTGGAGGACGGCCTGTCGGTGGGGGGCAAGACCCTGCGGGAGATCTATGAGGTGGCAAACCACAACAAGGCCTTCGACTATGTGAAGCAGTGTGTGGCGGAGGGCCGTCCTCTGGACGAGCCTACCGTCAAGGACATCCACGCCCTGCTCATGGAAAATATCCTCACCGGCGGCGTGTACCGCAACGTGGAGGTGCGCATCACGGGCGCGGGATTCAAGCCTCCTGTCCCCAGAGAGATGTACGTCCAAGTGAAGAATTTCTTTGCTGACCTACCCTACAAGACGGACTTGAACCCCATAGAGCTGGCGGCCTGGACCCACGCCGAGTTTGTCCGCATCCATCCCTTTGAGGACGGCAACGGCAGGACCTCCCGGATGATCATGAACTACCAGCTGCTGCTCTCCGGGTTTCAGGCGGTGGACATCAAGAAAGAGGACCGCCTCTCCTACTACGAAAACCTGGAGGCCTACGCTGTACAGAGTGACCTGCAGCCGTTCGCCGAGATGATCGCCGGCCTGGAGGAACAGCGCCTGGACGAGTGGCTTGCCCTAGCCCAGGAGCAGGCCCACTCCCCGCAAATGACCCTGTAACCTAGAAAGCCCTTGCCCCCTCTTGCGGCGAGGGCTTCTCCATTTTTGGAAAGGAGCAGCCCATGGACAAGAACATCACCCTGGAGTTTCCGGCAAAGAAGCTGGAGGCCCTCTCCCACTTTCTCAAGAAGAAAGACACCACCATCGAAGCCGAGCTGGACTACGCTCTGGCCCGGCTGTACGAAAAGACCGTGCCGCCCACCGTCCGGGAATTCCTGGAGGACTCCTCGGAGAACGGCACATAAGGGCAAAAAAATTACAAAGGAGGGACCCATTATGAGCGCAGAAAATCGAAGGCTCACCCCCGAAGAAGAAGCCGCAGAGCTGGCGAAGCCTGGCAGCCACCCAGAGTGGGAAATAGACTTGCCCGCTGACCTTCAGAAAGTCATCGATGACTATTTGGAGGGGATTCGAGCCCAAGTAACTTGCCTAGATTGCTTGGCAGATGAACTGTATGGCTCTATCAACGCCAACCAATGGGGGTGGGACATCTCCAAAGAACAGGCGGATTATCTGCGGCAGAAATACCTCTTCGGGCCGGAGGATGAAGAAGAATCGGAAGAATTCCAGCATACGCAATCATAACCCCCAAAGCCGCTGTCCGACAAAACCGGGCAGCGGCTTTTTTGTACCCAGCAGCAGCCCAGACTGGGAAGCCCCCTGTTGGCCACCGTTTGGCCCTGTGTGCCGGGTTCGCCCCCAGGGCGGGGAAAGGACCCGACCCAGGCCCCCAAGGCCCGAATTTGGGCCCGTGTCAGGCCAGTTGAAAACGGCCAAAGATGGGCAGCAGAAGGGGTGTGAAAGAAAAGCAGGTGAAAGGGTAGGCGCCGAAAACCGGCGCCTGCCCAGGGCCACAGCGCCCGGCAGAGCCGGTCGCAAAGCGAGTTTCCCAAGGTGCCGGTTTGGGAAAATTTGCGGTGCCGGTTTTGGGGCTTTGGTGCCTGGTTACGGTGCTGTGATTTCGATATTCCCTAGAAATCGGCCGAATTCATACGGTGCTTTCACAGGCACCAACCAGAAAAGGAGACAAATTCCATGGATATTCCAGTAGAAGAAAAGCAAGAAGTCAAACGGCGGTTCCAACTGTGGATCAAACCATCCACATTGGATCTCACGGAGCAGTTTTTCCACCAGGATAACTGCTCAAGCAAAAGTGAATTCATCGAGAAAGCCATTCGTTTCTACATCGGCTACGTCACCAGCAACCACGCCCAGGATTACTTCTCCCAGGTCATCCCCGCCACCGTGAAAGGCATTGTGGATGAGAGTGCCAACCGCATGGGGCGGCTTCTGTTCAAAATCGCGGTGGAGATGGCGGTGGTTGAAAATATCCTGGCCGCTGTCTGCGATGTGGATGAGCTAGAGGTGACGCGCCTGCGGGGGCAGTGCGTGAAGGAAATCAAGTCCACCAACGGGCTGCTTTCCTTTGAGGAAGCCCTGCGCTGGCAGAGAGATGGCTGACACCATCTCTTTTAGTTTCGCATCAGCTCATAGATCGTCAGGAGGTGAACAGATCACATGGCTCAGTTTGGCACAAAGTTTGGATACTTGAAAGCTGGCAAATCCCGTGGTGGGTACGCCAAATACATCGCCACCCGGGAAGGGGTGGAGAGGCCGGACGAGTCCCTATGGGGCCGCCCGGTCACCCCATCCCAGCAGGCGCTCATCCAAAAGCTGCTGGAGGATTTCCCGGATTCCAAGGACTTGTTAGAATATGAGGACTACCAAAAATCCGCCACCCTCGGTTCCGCGTCTGACTTCATCTCCCAGGCCATCGAGCTTCACATGGGGGAACTAGCGGGCAGATCGGGCTACCTGAAGTACATGGGCACCCGCCCTCGTGTGGAAAAGCAGGGCAGCCATGGGCTGTTCTCCTACGCCGGGGAACCGATTTCACTTAACAAAGTGGCCCAGGAGGTGGACACTCACCGGGGGAATATCTGGACAGTCATCTACTCCCTGCGCCGGGAGGACGCCCAGCGGCTGGGCTTCGACACCGCCGCCCGCTGGCGAGATCTGCTTCGCTCCCAGGCCATCATCCTGGCGGAAGGGCTGAAGATCCCGCCCACCCATCTCAAATGGTACGCCGCCTTCCACAATGAGGGGCACCACCCCCACGTCCACCTCATCGCCTACTCCACCAACCCTAAAGAAGGTTTCCTCACCAAACAGGGCATGGACATCATCCGTTCGGCGCTGGCACAGGAGATTTTCCGCCAGGACTTGGTAAGTGTGTACGAGCGGCAGACCACCCACCGGGACGAGCTGCGGCGGGTCAGCCGGGAGAAAGTTACCGGCCTTGTTCAGCAGATCAGCGGCGGGGCTTGCGAAAATCCGAAGCTGGAATCTCTCCTTCGGGAACTGGCCAATCGCCTTTCCAACGTGAAAGGCAAGAAGGTGTACGGCTACCTGCGGCCCGAACTCAAGGCGCTGGTCAACCAGATCGTGGACGAGCTTGCCAAGGATGAGCGGATTGCCCAGCTCTACGACTTGTGGTATCAGGACAAGCAGGCTGCTCGGAACGTCTACGATGAGAGACCCCTACAACGGGTACCCCTCTCGGAAAACCCGGACTTCAAGCCTGTGAGGAACGCCGTGATACAGGCGGCCATCATGCTGCCTTCCGAGCCGCTCTCCCCTGTGGAGGACGACGAAGAACCCGAAATCAAAGAACCGCCGTTGGAGGAACCGTTCGAATTTCCACCAGCATTTCCCCAAAGCAGAGGAAAGAGAAAGACCTTCTGGACAGAGGATTATCAGGAAGCCCGCCTGGCCATGTACGGCGACCAGGCGACACCACCTGACCTGCCCCTGGCGGTGCGGCTCATGCGCCAGCTGGCGGACGGGAACCCCCTGGCCGCCCACGACCTGGGCGTGCTCCTGCTGAAAGGCATGGGGTGCCAGGCGGACGAGGACGAGGCCCAGCGGTGGTTTCAAAAGGCCTTGGCTGGTTTTCAGAAAGCAGCTGCCACCGAAAAGAAGTCTGCCTACTTCCAGTATCGGGTGGGCAAAATGTACGCCATGGGGTATGGCACGGAGCAAGATTACCTGGAAGCAGCCCGCTGGTACGAGCGGGCTATCCAAGACAACAACTACCCATTCGCCGCCTACGCTTTGGGATGTTTGTATCTCCGGGGGCAGGGTGTAGAGCGAGATGAGGAACTGGCCTTGGAGCTGTTCCTCACGGCAGCGGAGAAGGGAAACCCCTACGCCCAATACCTCTTGGGAAAGATCTACTACTGGGGCAACGGCGTGGAGCAAGATCGAGAGAAAGGCTTGGAGTACATCCAACTGGCGGCGGAACAGGGCCACCCAGGAGCCGTGCGGTTTTTGGAGCGCCTCGCCCAAGGTGAGCAAGACGCTTACACTGCCTCCCTGTTCCCCATGGCCACCCGCTTGCTCCGCCAAGTGGGCCAGATTTTCCGCCGCCAATTCAACTTAGACCCGCCCGTGGTCAGGCTGGTGGACGCCAAACTCCGCCGGAAGATCGCCGAGAAGAAACTGGCCCACGGGCAGAAATTAGAGATGTGATTGGAGGGATACCCATTACCAAACCACAACGCTATCTGGCTGGCCGTACCGACCTTGTGGCCCTGCTCCGCTCCCGTGGGGAGACGCTTAAGCGTTTGGGCAGCGAGTGGGAGTGGAAATTCCACGATGAGCGGGTCACCATTCGGAACAACGTGTGGTTCGACCAGTACACCCAGAAGGGCGGGGACGCCGTGGATTTCTTCACCTACTTTTACGGGGAATCGGAGGAACAGGCGGTAGCTATGCTTCTAAACTGCTCCATTGCGGACTTGGAGAAGCTGCCTGCCCGCTCCCCGCCACGGGGTGCGCCCACCATAGATAAACAAGAGAAAACTCTGGAGATCCCACCCGCCCATAGCAATATGCGGCGGGTATTCGCTTACCTGTGCCAGACCAGGGGCATCGCTCCGGAGATGGTGTCCGCCTTTGCGAGAAAGGGGCTCCTCTACGAGAGCGCCGACCACCACAACGCTGTTTTTGTGGGCCGGGACGAGCACGGCGAGATCCGCCACCTCCACGCCAGGGGGACCCTCACCGGCTCCAATTTCCGCCAGACTCTGCCGGGCAGCGAAAAAGAATACAGCTTCCACTGGCAGGGCTCTAGCGAAAAGCTCTACGCCTTTGAGGCCCCCATCGACCTGCTCTCCTACATTTCCCTGCACCCGGAGGGGGGGCAAAGCCACACCTATGTGGCCCTCTGCGGGGTGAGCGCGGCACCCATCTACCATTTGCTGGAAACCCAGCCCCAGTTGGAGGAAGTCACCCTGTGCCTGGATAACGATGAGGCCGGGCAAGCCGCTGCCCGCAGGATCGCCGGTGAATTGCTGAACGAGTGGAATGTCACGGTCTCCGCTGAATTTCCCAGCCAGAAGGACTGGAACGATGAGCTGCTCACCAACCGCCAGGAGGAAGCCCAGGGACTGACCATGTCCATGTGATTTTTCAGAAGAACCTTTCCGCTGACTAAAATATAACTTTACTCACAAGGGGGAAGTTTGCCCGTCCCGTGACACCGGCCCCCTGTCATGGTGACAGGGGAAGGGGAACTAATTCAAGTTAATGGTAAGCAGAAAAGAAAAAGTCTAAGAGAGTTTACTGGTAGATTACCGGTAAGCTAGAAATCAAGCTAGAGAGAAGAAATTGGGCTTCGAGTTTTCCACAGGGGTGGAGATTCGCGGCCTTTTTTCTTTCTGCGTGAAGATTTGCGAAAAGTTTGGAAGGAGCTGAAGTGAATGCAGCCAATCGTGAAGTTGGTGATTGCAGGAACAGCCATGTTCGCCACCCTGGGGTTGATCGCCGGGCTGTCGGGGATGTACAGCCTCAATATCAAGGCCAAGACCGTGGGCCACGGGCAGCACGGCACCGCCCGGTGGGCAACCAAGGGCGAGATAAAGAAAACCTACGTCCACGTCCCCTTCGAGCCGGAGCTGTGGAGGAAAGGCAAGCATCTTCCCACCGAGCAGGGCATCGTGGTGGGATGCTTGACAAAACGCCACCGCCTGGGCAACGGCCTTCGCACTGTGTGGAATGTCCTTGTGGTGAAGCTGCTGCGGAAATCCCATGCCATCCCCAAGACTGCCGATGAAACCACCGCCCTGGTGGACACCGGGGACGTCCACGCCCTGATGATCGGCGCGGCTGGTGTGGGCAAGACCGCTTACTGGCTGTATCCATGCCTGGAGTATGCCCTGGCCAGCAAGATGTCATTCCTGACCAGCGATACGAAGGGCGACCTGCTGCGGAATTACGGCAGCATCGCCAAAAACTGCTATGGGTTCCGGGTGGCCGTCATCGACCTGCGGAACCCTACCAAATCGGACGGCTTCAACCTTTTGCACCTGGTGAACAAGTACATGGATCTGTTCAAGAAGGACCCAAATACGCTGTTGTACAAGGCCAAGGCCGAGCGGTACGCCAAGATCACCGCCAAAACCATCATCACCTCGGGGCTAGAAAAGGCGGACTTCGGGCAGAACCAATACTTCTTCGACGCCGCCGAAGGTATCCTCACCGCCTCCATTTTGCTGGTGGCGGAGTTTTGCCCTCCCGGGGAGCGCCACATCGTATCTGTGTTTAAGATCATCCAGGAGCTCATGGCTCCTGTCCCCGGAGAAAAGGGCCGCAACCAATTTCAAGACCTGATGGCTCTCCTCCCACCTACCCACAAGGCCCGGTGGTTTGCCGGGGCGGCCATCTCCACCGCCGACCAATCCATGGCCTCTGTCATGTCCACGGCCCTCTCCCGGCTGAACCGGTTCCTGGACTCGGAGATGGAGCAGCTGCTGTGTTTTGACACAGCGGTGGACGCGGAGACATTCTGCAAGGAACCCTCCGCTCTGTTCCTGGTGATGCCCGAGGAAGACCCCAGCAAATTCTTCATGGTGTCGCTGATTATCCAGCAGCTGTACCGGGAGATCCTCTCCGTGGCGGACGAGAACGGCGGGAAGCTGCCCAACCGGGCCGTGTTCTACTGTGACGAGTACGGGACGCTGCCAAAGATTGAGTCGGCTGAAATGATGTTCTCCGCCAGCCGGTCCCGGCGCTTGAGTATTGTCCCTATCATCCAGAGCATTGGGCAGCTGGAGAAAAACTACGGCAAGGAGGGCGCGGAAATTATCATCGATAACACCCAGGACACCATCTTCGGCGGCTTCGCTCCCAACAGCCAGACGGCGGAGGTGATGAGCAAGTCCCTGGGCAGCCGGACGGCGCAGAGCGGGTACATAAGCAAGGGCAAGGACAACGGTTCTCAATCCTTGCAGATGATAGAGCGGCCTCTCATGACGCCGGACGAGCTGAAATCCATGCCCAAGGGCCAGTTTATCGTGATGAAAACCGGGGCGCACCCCATGAAAGTCAAGTTAAAACTCTTTTTTGAGTGGGGCATCTCCTTCGGAGAGCCGTACACGGTTCCCGATAAGGGCAACCGGCCTGTCCCCTACGCTGGGAAAGAGACACTAATTAACGCCATTTTGGAGAAATATCCGCCTGCTCCGATAGTTGCGGAAGTGGAGGATGAAAGCCAGGAGAATTCCTCTGGTCAGCAAGCGAGTGCCGCTGCATCCCCAAAATCCGGTCAGAAGCAGGGGAAGAAACAGAGCCAGCAACAGAAATCACAGGCAGCGGCTAAGGGGCGCAAAGTCAACGCCACACAGCCCAATAGCAACAAGAAACAGGAAGTTCGAAAGGAGCGGGACGATGACAGACCTTAAACGGCTTTACCAAAGCGACCTGCCCAACCGGGCCATCGCCGTGTACCTGTACCTGCGGGGAAGGGCCAACAAGGAGGGCTTCTGCTGGCCGGCTATCCCCACCATGGCCAGGGAGCTCAAAATGTCGGAGAGCACGGTGCGCCGGGGTGTGCGGGATTTGGAGAAAGCGGGATTCGTTACTGTGGAGGAACGGTTTCGTTGGAACCATGCGGATTCCTCCAACAAGTATGTTCTACTGGGGCGCTCTGTCGTCCGGTGACTTTCCCATTGCACTTGCACCAACAGTCCTGTATACTGTTCTCAACAAAACAAAGAAGGAGCAAACGCCTATGGTTCCAATCTCTGTTGAAAAGTTTGCCGGTATGGTCATGGAAACGAACAAAGGCTACAACCGCAAGGAACTAATTGAGTCCCTCCAAGCTGCGCTGGACGCCAAGAATCACGGCGCCAAATGCATAATTTGCGGCCGGCCCATTTGGGCGGCGGGCAGCGCCATTACTGGCACAAATATGTGTTTTACCTGCACCACAGGTGAAGCCGATGACAGCGAGGATTACGAAATCTATTAAAAATCGAATAACAGTCTGAATCCCTCCCGGACATACCCGGGAGGGATTTTTTCATGGAATGTGGTAGGATAGCTTCACATTTCAAAAGGGGGTCGATCATATCGAAAGCGCAATATACGGATATATCAGAGTTTCCAGCAAGGATCAGAATGAGGAACGGCAGCGGGTCGCCATGGCCCAGCAGCACATTCCCGCAAAAAACATCTACATGGACAAGCAGTCCGGCAAAGACTTCAACCGTCCCAATTACCAACGATTAATTCGTAAACTTAAGCCGGGGGATGTCCTCTTCATTTTGAGCATCGACCGGCTGGGGCGCAATTATGAGGAGATCCAAAACCAGTGGCGTATCCTCACCAAAGAAAAAGGTGTGGACATCGTTGTACTGGATATGCCCCTGCTGGATACCCGCCAGGGAAAAGACCTGATGGGAACCTTCATCGCGGACCTGGTGCTGCAAATCCTCAGCTTTGTAGCCCAGAGCGAGCGGGAGAACATCCGCAAACGCCAGGCGGAGGGTATCGCCGCTGCCAAGGCCAAAGGAGTCCGGTTTGGCAGACCGGAGATCGCCATACCTGATGAGTTTGCCCAGATTGTCCGCCAATGGGAGAAAAAAGAGATCTCCTTTGAAGAAGCCACAAAGCAGTGTGGGATGAGCGGGACTACCTTCTACCGCCGACTCCGGGAATACCGGCTGGCCAAGAAACAGTGAAAGCCACTATCAAAAGGTGTACCTTTTGATAGTGGCTATTTACTTCCTAAATATACCATAGAAACGGCGGTTTTGCAATGAATTTTAGTAATCTCTCCCTTTTTTCTGGACTCAAATTATCCAGTAGATAATTCATACCCGCTTATTTCAAAAGGTACACTTTTAGGCAATTTCCCGCTACTTTGATAAGCGAAGCTGTCGTACTCAACTTCGAGGAGGAATCCACATGGAAACAAAGTCAACTTTGAGGCGCATTCGTAGGATGCTGGCAGTAGGAGCAATCTCTGGATTGCTGTTGACAGGTTGCGCCAGTACGTCCGACCAATTTGAGGCGTTCATCAAAAATGGGGACTATGCTAAGGCCCTAGATCTCTATGTCTCAGAAATTCAGGGAAACAGTGCGTTAGAGATTGACGCTGACGACTTTTTATCCTCCTATCTTGATGAGCAATGGAACGGATATTTGGATGGCAGTGTTGAAAATAGTAGCATGGAAATCACATTTGACATCTATCAAAATTTGTACAACACTATCCCAGTGGAAGGATTAGAACAGCTTGTCCAGGATTTTCAGACCACGGAACAAGCGCGCAGCACTTATGAAGAGGGAATCGCAAGCCTGGAGCAGAAGGATTTTGTGGGCGCAATTCAAACTTTTGAGCAGATCCCGGAAACTCCTGACAGCACCTATGACGAAGCACAGAATGAGTTAGAGAAAGCCAAAACATCATATAGCGATGAAATACTTTCTATGGCAGAAGAAAGTGTGGCATATAGCGATTTCGATGGTGCTATATCTCTGGTTGAAGAAGCGGAAAAGGTTGTGGGCGAGCTGGACGAACTGGAGAGTTTTCTGAATGCCACCTACACGGGAAAATTTGAAACTGCCATTTCGGATGCACTGAGTGCTTCAGAGTATGAAAACTTATTTAAGCTGTATGAGCAAGCAACATCAAATGCTCGCGTCACGGTGTCCGCCACCATGACGGCAAATTACACGTCTGCCACAGAAGCATACGTTAATGACATCCTGGGCAAGGCTGCTACGGCTAAAGAATCTGAAGGAATTCCATCAGCACTCGCCTTAATTGAAACAGGATTAAAAAATCTCCCTGAACAACTTTTGCTTGTTCAGCAATATGATTCCTATGCAGAAGAATATCGAAACAATGTAATTACTAATGCAGACTCTGCTTTGCAATCCAAAGGCTATGAAGCAGCTTATAACTATATCCAACAGGCACTGGACATTCTTCCCGAAGATGAAGCACTCATAGAAAAGGGAAATTACTATCTTTCCCTCAAACCTGTACGATTGTCCTCGATGGAAAGCTATATATCTGATGGAACACTTTATATTGGAGAATCTAAATCGGATATTTTTGGCAATCAGCATCAAGATATTATTTATACGTTGGAAGGCTTTAGCTCAAGTACAAGCCGCGCTTGGGCAACATACAGAATCGACCAAAAGTATTCTAGGATTGAAGGAACAGTTTTTCTCACTGAGGGAGGCAAGAGCACCAGCTATACGGGTTCTATAAAGATATTTGGAGACGATGAATTGTTATATTCTGTAGACATCCAAGAAGGTTTTGAACCAACTTCATTTTCCGTCAACGTTTCAAGCATTACCGACTTGAGAGTACAAATTACTGACCCTGATTTTTATGGCGCATCTGGTGAAAGATGTTTGTCGAACGTTTTACTTTATCCGAAATACTAATTAGGGGAAATACAGATGAGAAATGGAATTAGGCGAATTGGTATATTCCTTGCACTTGTTATCACGTCTTGTTTATTAACTGCCTGTGGAAACAACCCGAAATCAGAGCAGGATATTGTTGAAGATATCAATGCTAGTACAGATTTTATTGCCCCTCCCATAGATGTGGATGAGTGCGAAATTGAAAAGCGTCGCACCGATGAAGAAGCAGGAACTGATTTAATCTATCTATCGGTCTCTGGAGACAATGGGGAGTTTGAATGCTCTCTCAGCTATATTGTCACCTACGAACTATACAACGAGGGCTGGATCCTGGAGACGATTGAGCGTGATTACGAAGGAGACTGGGTTCTGACTGGAATTGACGAAGACGCTATGGTCGAGGATATTCAGAGCCTCACCGGCCATATGGATGATCCAGAGTGGAGCGGTAGCGTGGAATTTATCAATGTTATTGATGAGCGGCTGCCAGAATATTCAGACAACCCCTTTGAAGTAATTTACACTGCAGAATTATACTTTTTTGAAGCCGATTCTCAACGTATCGAAACTTATGAACTCACCTACGACCTTTCTCAAGGAGACTGTTATCTCCGAATGTGTTATCCCGTGAGCACACAGGAAACCGAACTGTATTGAAAACCAATAAAGCCAGACTGTGAGGGAATGAACATGAACAAAAAATGGGTACCAACTTTAATCATCAGCTACGGTTTACTGCTTCTTGCGGGCTGCGCCAGCACGTCCGACCAATTTGAGGCGTACGTCCAAAACGGGGATTATAGCAAGGCAATTGAGGCCTACACCACGGAAATCCAGGGGAACGCCGCTATGGAACTTGAAGCAGATGAGTTCCTTAGTACATACCTAGATCACCAGTGGAACCAGTATTTGGCTGAAGAACTGGATAGCAGCGAATTCGATGTAACTATGGCAACGTACCAACGACTGGTGGAAGCAATTCCAATTGCAGATTTTGAAAGTATCCAACAAGAGTACGCCACAGTCGAACAGGCACGGGATGCCTATGCGGAAGGAATGGAAGCCCTGGAAAACGAGGACTATGTGGGCGCTATCTCTACTTTAACCGGAATCCCGGAAACTCCTGATAACACCTATGCAGAAGCACAGGGACAGTTAGAGCAGGCCAAGTCTGCTTATTGTGACGAGATCTTGGACATCGCCAATGACAGTGTAGAGACTGGCGATTATGACGCGGCTATCTCCGTTGTGCAGGAAGCGGAGAATCTAGTTGGGTCAATCGACACGTTTACCACGTTCTTAAAAGAAACCTACACCGAAAAGTATGAGTCAGAAATTGCACAGGCAGCGGAAGCGTCCGATTTTGCTAAGGTGCTGAACCTGTACGAAGAAGCCACCGAGAATGACTATGTAACGATATCTTCCGCCATGACCTCTACTTATACAAGCAGCATTGACCAGTACAGGCAATCTATTATCACCCAGTCTATTGCAATCTATAAAGAAAGTGGGTTTGTCGAAGCTAAAAAAATAGTTGACGAAGGATTAGAATATCTACCACAAGATGAAGAATTATCCTTGTTGGCAGATTTATATTTATCTTGCAATCCAGTAAGATTTAAAGACCTTGTAGAGATTAACACTCATGACATGTACAGTTCTGATTCTCAGGCTACGGACGCACTCGGAAACACTATAGATGCCAGTTATTATACTAGAAGTATGTGGACGGGCACAAAAGCAGTAACCATTTATTTAGACAAAAAATTCACGCATCTTGACATTTCATTTATTGCCGAAAAATATAATAATACATTTGAAGTGATAATATATGGTGATGATATAGAACTTATAAACTCGGGCACTATTAGTGGTGAAGACGGTATTACAAAATATACTGGAATTGACGTTAGTGGTGTTAGTCAACTGCAAGTGTCAGTTACTTCCATTGATGGTTTATCATCCATTTATATGGGCGATGAAAAACTATATAGGGTTCTCACCGATGAAGACTTTGCAAAATTTTTTTAACCTATTATAACCCAATTTGCACTTGGAGAGGTTTGAAATGAGAAGAATCAAATGGAAACTAATTCATCGGAACCAAGGGCGGTGCTTTCTCATTGCCCTTATAAGGGCCTTTTCCCTGCTTGTCTCTGGCTGTGATAGCACTCCCTCTTTCAGTGGGAGTGCCAGCCGAGAGGATATTGAAGAAACAGCCTTGCGACTTACTTCCTTGGAATACGACCTTTCTCAGTTCACTATCTCGACAGAAAATTATACGATTGATTCCGAGGAAAAGGTGGTGGACGGTGAAACCATTGAGGGAGGTCGATGTGTACGTTTGGCTGGTTGATTTTGACCGTGAGGCCACAGATGAAATCTCCCGCAAGGTTGAGTTGACTTATGGTCTGAACAATGGAGAATGGGCCGTGATAGAGTCCGATGTAAAACCAAGATAATCCATACTTCGTTATAAATTGAGAAGGGTGTGCGGATATGAAAAGAGGATTTATATTGGCGATAGCAGCCTTGGTCGTGACATGCGCGCTGGCGGGGTGCAGTAACTCTCCAAAGGATGAAAAAGGCATCATTGAAGATTTGAAAACCAGCGATCAGTTTATCTCTGACACTGCGGAAATCGAAAGCTGTGAGATCATCAAACGGCAAACCAATACGGAAAATGGCACCGACGAAGTGTACGTCACCGTGGAGGGCGGTAACGATGAGCTTTCATTTACACTGAGCTATATACTCACTTATGAACTGTACAATGAGGGGTGGTTTTTGGAGGGTGTAGCATCCTATCCAGATGGGCCTTGTGATATTCAAGGGTTAGATGAAGAACGACTTAAAGATGACATCATTGACCAGATTCCATTCCTTGCTGCTAACAAGGAGAATCTTTTCAATTTTGGAATAGAAGAGTATACCATTGATAGTGAAATCTGTTATTCAGACATTAGCGAATACGAAACATCTTACATCAAGACATACTATCTATCTGTAGTTGGATATAACTTGCGAATGCGATATATGGCAGATTGCATGATGGAATATGTCTACGTGGATGATCAGTGGATCTGCAGGTATTCTAATGTTACTAGTGCATCGTATGTTCCCGGTTTTAGTCCGAACGGAGAAACCATTATGGAATCGCTTGAGGAAAAAGGATACACAAGTTATGAGCTCGATCACATCGATACGGACTGGGATAACTGCCAAGAAACTCAGTATTATAAAGCGTACCGTGATTTCGAACTGGGCAGCGAGGAATATGAGATTGTTGTCCCCCTTACCTTCACATTGGACGAAGAAGATTACTCGTATGGTTGGTATTTT
>ENA-UONZ01001328-UONZ01001328.1-human-gut-metagenome-genome-assembly--contig:-C93old-NODE-1328-length-28746-cov-15.812241_pt1 | contig 28746 bp, 34 predicted proteins | sample MGYA00242468_ERZ724015 | MGnify/ENA metagenome assembly ERZ724015
AAAAGACACGGCTGGCTGCCGTGCCTTAGACCGTAAATACATTGTAATAGGAGGTATCAACCCCAATGTATCAAAAGGAAAAGAACCAAATCACGGTTCATAAAACGGCTGCGGATATGGTTCGCAGGGATGAGGCCAACAAAAAGCTGGCCTTTGCAGCAGGCAATAAAATCAAACCGGTTTTGAAGCAGCTTGATACTGCGCTGACCGGACTGGGTGATAAGGCGGTGATTTCCCATCGGATCGCTTTTGGGCGGAATAAAGTAACGCATGAAAAGAAAAAATCGCTTGTTGCAAGATTGGCAGGGGCGTTTATCAATCCATTTACCGCAATTTTGTTCTGCCTGGCAGTCGTATCTATTTTTACCGATATTGTTGTACCGATCCTTCAGCATGCACCGGAGGATGTGGCTCCGCTTACCATCATTATAATTTTTACGATGGTATTTATTTCCGGTACACTTCGGTTTGTCCAGGAATCCCGGTCGGGGAATGCCGCGGAGAAGCTGTTGGCGATGATTACCACCACTTGCACGGTTACAAGAAAGAACAACGGGAAGCAGGAGATCCCTCTGGAAGATTTGGTAGTCGGTGATATTATTCATCTCTCCGCTGGCGATATGGTTCCGGCGGATGTACGGGTGCTGGAGGCCAAAGACCTGTTTATCAGCCAGTCGGCCCTGACAGGGGAGAGCGATCCCATCGAAAAGATTCCGGTTGTCTGTGAGAAGGAATACGATTCCATCACAGATTACCCGAACATCGCCTTTATGGGAAGCAATGTCATCAGCGGGAGTGCAACGGCGGTCGTGGTAGCCGTAGGTGATGATACCCTTTTCGGCTCCATGGCGGTGTCTGTCGCGGGAGAAGCAGTGGAAACCAATTTTACGAAAGGCGTAAACGCAGTTTCCTGGGTCCTGATTCGCTTCATGCTGGTGATGGTACCGGTGGTATTCTTCATCAATGGTCTGACCAAGGGTGACTGGCTGGAAGCGTTTCTGTTCGCCATTTCCGTGGCAGTGGGCCTCACCCCTGAAATGCTGCCGATGATCGTCACCACCTGCCTTGCCAAAGGTGCGATGTCCATGTCAAAGAAAAAGACCATCGTGAAAAACTTAAATTCTATTCAGAACTTTGGGGCGATGGATGTACTCTGCACGGATAAAACCGGCACATTGACCCAGGACAAAGTGGTTCTGGAGTACCACATGGATGTGACCGGAAAGGAAGATATTCGTGTTTTAAGACATGCGTACCTGAATAGCTACTTCCAGACCGGATATAAAAATTTGATGGATATAGCGATTATTGAGCGGACAGAGGAGGAAGAAGCGGCCAATCACCAGTTGGCCGATCTCTCCGCAGTTTACCACAAGGTAGACGAGATTCCATTTGACTTCACCAGGCGCCGCCTTTCAACGGTGGTAGAGGATACCAGCGGGAAACGGCAAATGATTACCAAGGGTGCCATAGAAGAAATGCTCTCCATCTGTTCTCATGCGGAATATCAGGGAGAGGTGCAGCCACTTACCGATCAAATTCGGCAGGCGATTCTGAAAACAGTAGCCGATTTGAATGAGGACGGGATGCGCGTAATCGCCATTGCGCAAAAACGGGCGCTTCCTGCCGCTGATACATACAGCGTCAAGGACGAGTGCGATATGGTTCTGATGGGATACCTTGCATTTCTTGATCCGCCCAAGGAATCCACCGCGGAGGCGATTCGGGCATTGAAAGCCCATGGCGTCACCACAAAAATCCTCACCGGGGATAACGACCGTGTGACCCGCTGTATCTGCAAGCAGGTGGGTCTCAAGGTAAGCAATCTTCTGCTCGGCTCCGATGTGGAACGCATGAGCGATGACGAGCTGATCCAGGTGGCAGAATCTACGGATGTATTTGCCAAGCTCTCGCCGGATCAGAAGGCACGTGTTGTGACGGCCCTGCGGAGCGGCGGCCATACCGTAGGCTTTATGGGGGATGGCATCAATGACGCTGCGGCGATGAAATCGGCGGATATTGGCATTTCCGTGGACACTGCAGTAGATATTGCAAAAGAGTCGGCGGACATTATCCTGCTGGAAAAAGACCTGATGGTACTGGAGCAGGGTATCATTGAGGGCCGCAAAACCTATGCCAATATGATTAAGTATATCAAAATGACGGCCTCCTCCAACTTTGGAAATATGTTTTCGGTATTGGCAGCCTCGGCACTCCTTCCCTTCCTGCCGATGGAGAGCGTCCATCTAATCTTGCTGAACCTGATCTATGATCTGAGCTGTACCGCCATCCCCTGGGACAACGTGGATGAGGAATTTATCGCTGTTCCACGCAAGTGGGAAGCATCCAGCATTGGGAATTTTATGATCTGGATCGGGCCTACGAGTTCTATCTTCGACTGGACAACATACGCCTTTCTGTACTTCGTTTTCTGCCCGATATTCGTTTCCGGCGGCGTGCTTTATAATGACCTGTCTGCTCATTACAGAGGAGCGGAACTGGCACAAATGCAGACTACTTATGCGGCCATGTTCCATGCCGGGTGGTTTGTGGAATCCATGTGGAGCCAGACGCTGGTGATCCACATGATCCGAACCCCGAAACTGCCGTTTATCCAGAGCCGCGCCTCGGCCCCGGTGACGTTGCTGACCTTTACCGGCATCGCGGTACTGACGGTCATCCCCTTTACCGCATTGGGAAAAATGCTCGGATTTGTCGCCCTCCCCGCAGCTTATTTTGCTTACCTGATCCCCTGCATTTTGTTGTATATGGTGTTGGCGACCAGTATTAAGAAAGCCTATGTGCGTCATTTTGGGGAGCTGCTGTAACAGGAAGGGAGTGTGCATGATATGACAATCAATTGGAACACAATATGGATGAATTTGTTCAGAAGAACGGAGCTGTTCGGAATCAATATGGGGTTTTGGGCAGCGATAACCGTGACGGGACTTATTGTGATCCTGATGAATGTGGTCTTTTGGACACGGAAAAGATTTCATTCATACGGAGACAGTTTATAGCTATTGAACCCCCTGGAGAGCTCCTTCCTGATCCACAAGGCCATGCGCTTTGACAGCAAGGGCGGGAGAATCCCGGATGTGATTTCCGATAACTATGAAAAGCTGGCGCCCTCCGCAGACACCCGGCTGCGGGTCAACCGTAGCGGGATCCAGCAAAAAATCATTATGAAATTCTTGCACATATAACGTAAAACAAGAAGCCCGTTGCAGAATAAAACGGTTCTGCAACGGGCTCCTTTTCACACCAAAATGAAAAATGCTATAAAGTTGTGGGCAAATATTTAAAGGAAGGGTAAAAGGGGCAGCAACGCAGGCCCTGGGGCAAGTGACGGGCCACCTTCTCCCGTCACGCCGCCTCGAACTGGCTGCGGTAGAGGGAGGCGTAAAAGCCGTTCCGGGCCATCAGTTCCCTGTGGGTGCCCCGCTCCACGATGTCGCCGTCCCGCACCACCAGGATCAGATCCGCGCTGCGGATGGTGGACAGGCGGTGGGCGATGACAAAGCTGGTCTTGCCCTCCATTAAACGTGCCATGGCCTTCTGGATCTCCACCTCGGTTCGGGTATCCACGCTGGAGGTGGCCTCGTCCAACACCAGGATGGCCGGGTCGGTGAGCATGGCCCGGGCGATGGTCAGAAGCTGCATCTGTCCCTGGGACACGCCGGTGGTCTCCCCGGAAAGCGGGGTGTCGTACCCCTGGGGCAGGGTGCGGATGAAGTGGTCGCAGCAGGCCGCCCTGGCCGCCGCCACGATCTCCTCCCGGGTGGCGTCCTGCCGGCCGTAGGCGATGTTCTCCGCGATGGTGCCCTCAAAGAGCCAGGCGTCCTGGAGCACCATGCCGATGCGCCGCCGCAGCTCCCCCCGGGGCAGGGCGGTGATGTCCTGCCCGTCGATGGAGATGGAGCCGCCGTCCAGCTCATAGAAGCGCATCAGCAGATTGACCAGGGTGGTCTTGCCGCCGCCGGTGGGGCCCACGATGGCCACCATCTCGTTGGGGCGCACCTCCAGGTTCAGATCGTGGATCAGGGTACGCTCCGGGGTGTAGCCGAAGCGCGCGTGGCGAAACTCCACGTGGCCCTGCGTGATCACGGAGGCATCCCCTGCCGCATCGGGCCGCTCCTCCTCCTCGTCCAGCAGGGCGAACACCCGCTCGGCCCCCGCGATGGCGGCCTGAAGGGAGGTGATGACGTAGGAGGCCTCGGTCACCGGCTCGGCGATCTGGTTGACATACTGCAAAAAGGCCTGCACAGTGCCCAGGGTGATAGCCCCGCCCAGGGCCATGCCGCCGCCCAGGACGGCGGTGGCGATGAAGCCAAGCTGGCCCAGCACGCGGATGGCGGGGTAGATGGCGTAGTCGGCGAACTGGGCCCGGCGCTGGGCGCGGAACTGGGCCTCATTGAGAACCTCCGCCTCCTCCAGCATGGCCGCCTGCCGGTTGAACACCTTGACCACCCGGTTACCCGCGTACAGCTCCTCCACCTTGCCGGTCAGCGCCCCCATGGCCGCCATATTGCCGCCGTAGGCCCGCTGGGCCAGGGCGGAGACGTAGCCGGTGGCCGTCATGCTGAGGGCCAGGGAGACCAGCACCACCAGAAAGAGCCTGGGACTGAGCATCACCATGGCAGCCGCAGCCAGAGCAATGGTAAACACCGCCGACACCAGCTGCATCAGTCCCACCTGCATCACGGAGGACACCTTTTCCAGATCGTTGGTGACCCGGCTCATGATGTCGCCGGTCTTGTGTCCGTCAAAGTAGCGCAGGGGCAGGCGGTTGAGCTTGGCGCTGACGTCCTGGCGCAGGGAGAGGGTCAGCTCCTCCCCCACTGTGGCGATGATATACTGCTGCACATAGGACATCAGGCTGCTGAACAGCGCCGCGGCGGCCACCAGCAACACGGGCAGCCCCAGGGCTCCGGCGGCGGTCTCCACCACGCCGGCGGAGCCGTCAAAGGCCCGGATGGCGTCCACCAGCCGGTCGATGCCCATTCCAACCGCCAGGGGAATGGCGGTGAAGGAGGCGGAGCTGAGCAGCGCCGCCCCGGCCACCAGCAGCAGCTTCCACCACTGGCGGGCCATCCGGCCCAACAGCCGCCAGGCGGTGGCCCTGGTGTTGCGGGGGATGTCCTCATGGGAGAGCTCCCGCTTTTCGGTTTTCTTTCTGCGTGCCATACTCACGCCCCCTCTCTCTGCATCTGACTGTCCGCAATGGCCCGGTAGACCGGGCAGGTCTCCAGCAACTCCCCGTGGATGCCGGCGCCCACCAGCCGCCCCTCGTCCAGCACCAGAATCAGGTCGGCGTCCAGGATGGTGCTCACCCGCTGGGCCACGATGAGCTTGGCGGGGCGCACCACCTGCTCCCGCAGGGCGCGGCGGAGGGCGGCGTCGGTCTTCACGTCCAGGGCGGAAAAGCTGTCGTCAAAGAGGAGCACCCCGGCATCCTTCACCAGCGCCCGGGCGATGGACAGCCGCTGCCGCTGACCGCCGGAGAAGTTGGTGCCCCCCTGGGCCACCGGGGCATCCAGCCCTAAAGGGAGCCGCTCCACAAAGTCGGCGGCCTGGGCAATGCCCAGGGCCCGCCACAGCGCCTCGTCCGTAGCGTCCGGCCGGCCCATGCGCAGATTCTCCGCGATGGTGCCGCTGAACAGGAACGCCTTCTGGGGGACGCAGCCGATGCGCTCCCGCAGCTCCTGCTGGGTGAGGGTACGCACATCGACGCCGCCCACGCGGATGGCCCCCTCCCCCACATCGTGAAGCCGCAGCAGCAGATCGGCCAGGGTGCTCTTGCCCGAGCCGGTGCTGCCGATCACGGCGGCGGTCTGGCCTGGATACAGGGTGAAGGAGATATCCCGGAGCACAGGCTCCTCCGCCCCTGGGTAAGAGAAGCTCACGTGGTCAAACTCCACCGCCGGGCGGCCGGGCCCGGCCACAGCGGCGGAAGCGGCCCCGTCCTCCACGTCGGGCCGGGTATCCAGCAGGGCGGTGAGGCGTGCCAGGCAGGCCCTGGCCTTGGGCAGCGTGGTGAGCACCGACACCGCCATGAGCAGGTAACCCATGGTCAGGATGGAGTACTCGGTGACGGCGGTGATCTGCCCCACCTCCATGCCGCCGCCCAGGGTGAGCACGCCGCCCGCCCACAGCACCACGGCCATGAGGGCGCCCATGAGCATCCACACCACCGGAATAGCCACGGCAAAGAGCCGGTTCAGGCGGATCATGTTGTCGGCGTAGGAGCGGTAGGCGTCGCCGGAGCGGGCCTCCTCATAGGCCTCGTTGCCGAAGGCCCGGATCACCCGTACGCCGGTGACCGCCTCCCGCACCACACGGTTGATGCGGTCCAGGCGCACCTGGATGCTGCGGGAGAGGGCGTTGGACTTTCGGAGCACCACGGCGGCCACCGCCGCCAGCGCCGCCATAAAGCCCACCTGTATGATGGCCATGACCGGGGTGACCATGGCCGTCATCACGATGGACGCGCCTACAATGAGGGGAGCGGGCACCACCATCTGGAGCACCATCCCCATGGTCTGCTGCAGGTTGGTGATGTCGGAGGTGGTGCGGGTGATCATAGATGAAACGCCCACCTCATCGAACTGATGGAGGGAGAGCTCCTGGCTCTTGCGCAGGAGCAGGGAGCGCATTTCAAAACCGAAGCGGGCGCCCAGATCGGCGGTCACCCAGCTCCCGGCGGCGGCCACCGCCGCCGACAGCAGGGCCACGGCCAGCATCTGCCCGCCTGTGCGGAGAATGGCATCCATATTCCCAGGCAAAATGCCCAGGTCCACCACGTTGGCAATCAGGGCCGGGATGAGCAGCGTGCCCACCACCTGGCCCAGCAGAAGGAACAGGGCCAGCGCCGCCATACCCCGGTGCCGCTTGTAAAAGGATCGCAGGTATTTCATGAGGGCCTCCTTTGCCGTCTTGCTTTTTTTACCGGCAAGAGGTATCATAAACCTTAGAGCGACTTCAATGTCAAGAAAAAATTAAGAGAATCGGAGGCCCGCCATGAATCAGAAAAAGCAGCTCTCCATCCTGGAGTTCTCCCGCCTGACGGGCATCAGCCGGGACAACCTGCGCTTCTACGACCGCATCGGCCTGCTCTGCCCGGAGCAGCGTGGTGAGAACAACTACCGCTATTACGCGCGTAGTCAGCTCAACTCCGCCTACCTCATCAGCTCCCTCCGCCTGCTGGAGGTGGGGCTGGAGGACATCCGGCGCTACTCCACCGGCCGCACACCGGAGCGGATGCTTGCCTTCTTCGCTCAACAGGAGGAGCGCATCCAGGCCGAGATCGCCCGCCTGCGGGAGACCAGCGAGATCATGAAGCTGCGCGCCTCCCTGGCCCAGGAGGCCCTGGCCCACGCGGAAGGCGCTTATCTGCTGGAGGACCGGCCCCGGGAACGCATCTTTTTGTGTCCCCCCGCCCCGGACGGCCTCAGCGGCGAGGAGAGCGAAATCTTTGCCTACGAGTATGCCGCCGGGAAGGGCGTCCATCTGGGCCACCCGGCCGGAGTACTCATCACACCGGACAACACCGCCAGTGGAGAGCCCGTCTGGCGCTACCGCCTCTATTTTAAAACCGGCGGCCGGCGGGGCAACGCATGGAAGCCGGCTGGGCGGTACGCCGTCGCCTATGGACGAAGCATTCCAGACGATTTCGAGCGGGCTTGGGCAGGACTCCACGCCTTTCTGGCGAGCCGGAGCCTGCGCCCCACCGGCAGCGCCTACGGAGAGCTGCTGCTGGACGAGCTCTCCGTCCAGGATACGGGGGACTATTTCGGACGGCTGGAGGTCCCGGTGGCGGTTGATTCCTGTTTGGAAAGAGGAATCTAACTTTTTTTGTGAAGACCCCCCATAAATCTTGTGTTTTCCGGCCATTCCTCTCCGTCTGTACCCTTGACGGAGTATCGCAGGTCTGCTATGATAATGGATTGGAAAAGACAGATTTCGCCTGGTCCCGCCGGGCTTTCCCGCACTGGCGCCAGGCCCCGTTTCAAAGGAGAATGCCATATGTATTGTACCCGCAAGCTGACAGAGCAGGTCTGGTGGGTGGGCGGAAGCGACCGCCGGCTGGCCCTGTTCGAGAACCTCTTTCCCATCACCCGCGGCGTCTCTTACAACTCCTATTTGATCCTGGACGAGCAGACTGCCGTGGTGGACACCGTGGACTCCTCCATCTCCCGCCAGTTCCTGGAGAACGTGCTCCACACCCTGGACGACCGCCCGCTGGACTACCTGGTGATCAACCACATGGAGCCCGACCACTGCGCCAGCATTGAGACGCTGTTGCTCCGCTTCCCCACTCTCAAACTGGTGGGCAACGCCAAGACCTTCGCCTTTATGGGGCAATTCTACGATTTCCCCCTGGACGGGCGCACCGTCACCGTCAAGGAGGGGGATACCCTCTCCCTGGGCGGGCATACCCTCCACTTCCATATGACTCCCATGGTCCACTGGCCGGAGGTCATGATGACCTATGAGTCCAGCGAGAAGCTTCTCTTCTCCGCCGACGCTTTCGGCTCCTTTGGCGCCACGGGCGGCAATCTGTTTAACGACGAGCTGAACTTCGACCGGGACTGGCTGGACGACGCCCGCCGCTATTACGGCAATATCGTGGGCAAGTACGGCCTCCAGGTGCAGGCCGCGCTGAAGAAGCTCTCCGGACTGGACATTGCCATGATCTGCCCCCTCCACGGCCCCATCTGGCGCAGCAATCTGGACTACCTTCTGGACAAGTACGACAAGTGGAGCCGCTACGAGCCGGAGGAGCGGGCCGTTGCGGTGCTGTACGCCTCCATGTACGGCGACACCGAGAACGCTGTCAACCTTCTGGCTGCGGGTCTGGCTGACGGCGGGGTAAAGAACATCGCCATGCACGACATTTCCTCCACCCATGTCTCCACCCTTATCTCCGAGGTCTTTCGGTGCAGCCACCTGGTGCTGGCCGCCCCCACCTATAACAACGGGGTCTATCCCGCCATGGCCACCTTCCTCCATGACATGAAGGCCCTTGGCCTGCAAAACCGCACGGTGGCCTTGGTGGAGAACGGCTCCTGGGCTCCGGTCAGCGGCAAGCTGATGCGTGAGATGCTGGGTGAGCTGAAGGGTTTCCAGGTGCTTGAGCCCGTGGTCTCCCTCAAGTCCGCCCTCAAGGACAGCTCTCTGGAACCGCTCTTCCAGCTCAGAGACCGTATTCTGGACTCTCTCAACGGGTAAGTCAAGCAGACAAAATGCGGCCCATCGGTCAATGACCGACGGGCCGCGTTCGTTTTTCAGCCGGGCCGCTCCGTAGCCGGAGTCCAGTCCTCCAGAGACAGAAGCCGGCTCCCCACCAGTTCCTCAAACTCCGCCGCAAAGGTGTCCTGATCCACCTCCGCGTCGTCCACCAGATAGGTGAATACCTCCGTGCCATCCTCCTGCGTATCCTGGTGTACCGCCAGGGAGGCGCACTCCTCCGTCTCCCCATCGGGCAGATAGCGGAACACCGTGTAGAGGTTGGAATACCGATTGGGCCCGGTGCCCGTGTCATACTGCCGTACCATGGCGCCGTCCCCAAGGGGGTAGTCCCGGCAGCTCATCTCCATAATATCGTACTGCCAGCAGCTCAGCTCCCCGTCCCCATAGTGGAACACGGCGTTGAACTGGTGGGGCTGAGCCACCATCTGCACCACCAGCTCCGCCCCGCCGTCCCCGTCCAGATCCAGCAGCACATACTCCAGCTCCTCCGCCGGGGGCAGGGTGACCTGGTGCAGCTCCAACCCCTCCGGCGGGCGATCCAGCGCCCCCGGCTCCCCTGCCAGCAGGGCCCGGTAGGCCGCCAGGGCCTCGGCCGACACAGGCGCGGGGGACAACGGAGGCGAAACGGACATGGAGTTGGCGGGTTCTTTCAGAGCTTCCAGCGGGGCGGACGCGGGGCTGCCGGACGGTGCCGGCGGCTCTCCGCCTCCCGCGCAGGCGGTAAGGGCAACGGCCAGCAGACAGGCCAGCCCCGTTATGGACGTGCGGTTCACAGCGGTATTCCTCCTTCGGGCGGTTATGCCGTCATGATACCACCCCCACAGCCCGAAAGGAAACCCCTACGCGGTTTCAAATGGTGAAAATTTGGTAACAGGTCCTCAGAAGTCCGGGGCGGAGGCCAGCCGGAGCAGCCGCTTCCGCAGGCAGGCCGTCAGCTCCACCTTTTTGGTGCCAACCTCGTCGAAGGCGATCACCGCCACCGCGCCGGAGCGGCTCACCACCATGCCGGGCCCGAAGGCCCGGTGCACCACCGCCGTGCCGGGCAGGTAGTCCTTCTCCCACGCCGCCACCGCGGCGGCGTCAGGCTCCGCCGGGGCCTTGCCCGGAGTCCCGGGCCTCTGGGACGCCCACTCCGGCGTGCCCAGGAATTGCCCCACGAAGGAGGCCGGGGGTGACGGCTCGCCAAAGCGGTTGTCACAGGTGAGCAGAACAAGCTGCCGCCGGGCCCGGGTGGCCCCCACGTAGAAGAGCCGCCGCTCCTCCTCCAGGGCCACCCGCTCCTCGTCGGACAGGTCGTTCCCCTTCCGGGGATTCACCGATGGGAAAATGCCGTCCACCGCGTCGATGAGGAACACCCGGTCGTACTCCAGGCCCTTGCTGGCGTGGATGGTGGAGAGCACAAAGGGGCAGGCCGGGTCTCCACCCCCCGTCTCCACCGTGTCCCGCAGCGCCTCCAGGCGGCGGAGAAAGCCCTCCACCCCCGGCTCCTGCCGGGCCAGGGCCAGCAGCAGCTCCACCCGGCTCTTGTCGCCTCCCTGGCCGGACAGGTAGTCCCCGTAGCCCATGTATTTGACGATGCGCTGGAGGGCGGCAAAGCTGGAGAGCTGGGGCAGCTTGGACAGGTGGGTGCGCAGGGCCTTGAGCCGCCCCGTCTGCCAGGGCTCGACGCCGCCCCCGTCGATGAGGGCGTCCAGCACCGGCGCGCCCTCCGGCACCCGGCGCAGCTTCTCCTGGAGGATGCTCCGCTTGACGCGCACCTCCAGCTTGTAGTAAATCCGCAGAAACCGCTCCCGATCCGTGCCATCTAAGGCAAAGCAGAGCACATCGGTGAGATCCCGCACCGCCGGGCTGGTGAAAAAGAAGCTCTCCCGCTGGCGGCAGGCGTAGGGGATGCCCCGGCGCTCCAGCAGGTCAATGAGGGGCAGGGCGCTGTCGTTGTTGCGGTAGAGCACGGCGGTGGACTCCGTGCAGTCCGCCGCCGCCTGGGCCAGATAGTGGGCCTGCTGCCCGAAGTCGTTGAGATTCACGTGGCGCACCGGCTCCCCCTGGGGACGGCTGGCCCGCATGTGCTTGGGGTGGCGGCTGCCGTTGCGCTGGATGAAGGCGTCCGCCTTCTCCACGATGGCCCCGGCGGAGCGGTAGTTGGTCTCCATCAGCAGCACCTCCCCCTCCGGGTAGATCTGCCGGAACTCCATCAGCGCCTGGGGCCAGGCCGCCCGGAAGCCGTAGATGCTCTGATCCTCGTCCCCCACCATGAACAGGTTGCGGCTCCGGGCAGCCAGCAGGCGGAGGATGGCGTGCTGGATTTTGGAGGTATCCTGGGCCTCGTCCACACAGAGGTAGGGGTATTTGCTCTGGAAGTGGGCCAGGATGTCGGGGTACCGGCGGAGAATCCGCAGGGCAAAGACCATCTGGTCGTCGTAGTCCATGCGGCGGTTGCGCTCCAGATACTCCCGGTAACCGAAATAGACGGCGGGGAAATCCACCCCGTCCATCTCGATGGCCCGCACCTCCTCATCCCGCAGCATCCCGTTCTTGCAGCAGGTGATGCGGGTGCGCACCTCCTTCACCTCCTGCTCCCCCGGCCACTCGGCCCCGTGGGACTGCATCAGCCAGCGCACCAGGGCGTTCAGCTCCCCCTCGTTGGTCCACAAAGCGAAAGGCTCCGCCCCCTTGGCCCAGGCGTAGTAGGAGATGATGGACTGGCAGATGCCGTTGATGGTGCGGAAGGCCAGCGCGCCGGCGTGCGCCTCCCCAAAGAGGGCGGCAAAGCGCCGCTTCATGTCCCCGGCGGCGGCTACAGTGTAGGTGACGGTGAGGATGCGCCCCGGCTCCACCCCCAGGCAGTGGATGAGATAGCCCAGCCGGGTCACCAGGGTGGTGGTCTTGCCGCTGCCCGGCACCGCCAGCAGCAGGGTGGGCCCCTCGGCCCGGAGGATGGCCGCCTCCTGCTGGGGATCGGGGGTGAGGGCGTATCTGGCTTTGAATTCGGGGTAGGTCATGGCGTGTCCTCTCTTTCCGTGCGTACTGTTCAGAGTACCCCAGCCCCGGCGGAAAGTCAAGCGGCAGTTGCGGCATGGTCTGGGGCGTGCTATGCTGGGTAAAAAGGAGGAATGTCCCATGCCCGCCAACACCCCCCGTCTGGAGACCGAACGTCTGGTGCTCCGCCGGTTTACCCCGGCGGATGTGGAGCCGCTGTTTTCCCTGATGCGCGACCGGGAGGTCAACACCTTCCTGCCCTGGTTCCCGCTGGAGACCGAGGCGGACGCCGCCAGATATCTGGAGGAGCACTACCTGGACTACTACCGCCGTCCCTCCGGCTGCCGCTACGCCATCTGCCTGCGGGAGAACGACCGCCCCATCGGCTACCTCCATGTGGACGACGGGGAGAGCCATGATCTGGGCTACGCCCTGGCCCGGCCATCCTGGGGCCGCGGCTACATGACCGAGGCCGCCGCTGCGGTGGTGGAGCGTCTGCGCGCCGACGGCCTGCCCTTCCTCACGGCCACCCACGACGCGGACAATCCCAAGAGCGGGGCGGTCATGGAGCGCATCGGCATGACCTACCGCTACTCCTACGAGGAGCTGTGGCAGCCGAAAAACCGGCTGGTCATCTTCCGTATGTACCAGATGGATTTGAACGGCACGTGGCCCACCTACCGGGCCTACTGGGACCGCTGGCCCCGCCACTGGGTCTGAAATCCGCCCTTGCAATTTGCGGAAAGGCGTGCTATAGTTGCCACAGAAAAGTCTGCACAACTGAATGCTGGGGGGCCGGATGGAATCCGGCTGAGAGTTAGGCTGTTCTGCCTATGACCCATGGAACCTGTTGGGTAATGCCATCGTAGGGAGCGCGGTTCACGCCGTTTTGCCGTTTTTTGCAAAGTCGCTCAGCGAAGGCTGTGCGGCTTTTACTTTTGCCTAAAACGGAGGTATCTGCAAGAATGAGACGAGAACCCTGGAAACTCAAGGACGTGGTCATGATGGCCATACTGGGTGTGCTGTTCGCGGTGGTCTACATGGCCGTGTTTTACGGCGGCACCGCCATTTCGGTGGCCCTCACCCCCCTGGGCCTGTCGGCCTTCGGCTTTGAACTCATCTACGGCGTGTGGTTTATGGCCGCCACCATCGCCGCCTACATCATCCGCAAGCCCGGCGCGGCCCTCATCACCGAGGTACTGGCCTCCGCCATTGAGCTGCTCATGGGCAACTCCGGCGGCGCCACCGTGGTGCTCACCGGCCTCATCCAGGGCGTCGGGTGCGAGCTGGGCTTCGCCGTATTCCGCTACCGGAAGTACAACCTGCTCTCCATGGCCCTGTCCGGCGTCTTTGCCGCCGTGTGCATCTTCTGCTACGAGCTGTACTACCTGAGCTACTATCTGCTGGCCCCCACCATGCTGGCCGCCCAGTTGGCCGTCCGCTTTGCCAGCGCCGTGGTCTTCTCCGGCGTCATCGCCAAGCTGGCCTGCGACGGCCTGGCCCGGACGGGGGTACTGCGCAGCTACGCCGTGGGCGCCCGGCTTGCCCCGGTATCCATCGACGATGAGGAGGAATAAGCAATGGGTAAACTGAATGTGGTTCTGGACTGGTTTGCAAATACCAATCACACCGGCTTTCTGCTGGCGGAGAAGCGGGGCTACTTCGCGGAGGCGGGCCTGGAGGTGCACATCGACGGCGAGGTTCACGGCGTTATGGATCTCCACGGCGCCGATTTCGTGCTGGGCCCCCAGATTTCCATGCTGGACTGCATGTCCCGGGGGGTGGAGCTCACCGGCGTGGCCGTCCTCACCCAGCGTTCCGACTCCGGCATCGTCTCCCTGAAGGAGAGCGGCATCACCTCCCCCCGGCATCTGGAGGGCAAGCGCCTTACCCACTGGGCCCCCCGCTGGTTCCACGGCGTGATCGGCGAGGCCGTGCGCCTGGACGGCGGCGACTACGGCAAGGTGGAGCTGGTGCCCATGGACGTGGGCGACATCGTCGCCACCCTGGGCACCGTGGCCGACGCCACCTGGGTCTACGCCAACTGGGAGAACGAGGAGCTTATCGCGGCGGGCAAAGAGATCAACTTCATCAACCTGGCCGACGTGGACCCCCTCTTCGACTTCTGCGCCCCCGCCGTCGCCGCCACCCACCAGGTTCTGCGGGACCGGCCCGCCGAGGTGCGGGCCTTCCTGGCCGCTCTGGACCGGGGCTATCAGGAGGCGGCCCGCGATCCGGAGGGGGCCGTCCTGGCGGTGAAGGACGGCCTGCCCGCCGTGTCCGAGGCCATGCTGGTGCGCAGCCAGAGGCACCTGGTCCCCCTGCTGCTGGATCAGCGGGGCCACTGGGGCGCCATCCGCCCGGAGCGCTGGGAGCGGATGGCCAACTGGCTGGTGGCCAACGGCTACTACGACCGCCGCCGCCCCACCGAGTACACCAATGACTTCCTCCCCGTCTGAGGTGGGCCGCATCACCTTGGAGCACGTCACCTTCCGCTACCTGGAGCAGAGCAAGCGCCCAGTGCTGGACGAGGTCAGCGCCTCCTTTGACCGGAGCCGCATCACCGTCCTCACCGGCCCCTCCGGCTGCGGCAAGAGCACCCTGCTCTATCTGGCGGCGGGGATCTATCCCCAGAACGCCGGATTCCTCCAGGGGGGCACGGTGCGGGTGGAGGGACAGGAGCCCGCCGCCCTGGGGCCGGGGGAGCGGTGCGCCCTGGTGGGCATGCTGTTCCAGAACCCGGAGCTCCAGTTCTGTATGGACACGGTGGAGAACGAGCTGTTCTTCTGTCTGGAGAACCGGCGGGTGCCCCGGGCGGAGATGGAGGAGCGGCTGAGCGCCGCCCTGGACTTCTGCGGCATCGCCCACCTGCGCCGCCGCCCCCTCCGCTCCCTGTCCGGCGGGGAGAAGCAGCGGGCCGCGCTGGCCTGTCTGGCCGCCCTGCGGCCGGCCTGGGTCCTGCGGGACGCGCCCTGCGCCAATTTGGCCGCCCAAACCGCCGCCCGCCTCTGCGGGCGGCTCGCCCGGCTCCACCGGGAATGCGGCACCGGCATTCTGGCCATCGACCACCGGCTGGACCACTGGCTGTCCATCGCCGACGAGATCCGCCTCATGGCCCAGGACGGCACGCTGGACGGCGCCGCCTATGCCCCCAGCGCCCTCTCCCCTCAGGCGTGGGCGGAGCGGGGCGTCAGCGTCCCCGGCTGCCCCTACCAGGCCGCCCGGCCGGTCAAGACCGGGCCGGAGGAGGTGGTGCTCTCCCTGCGGGGCCTGCGGGTCTCCCAGGATGGGCGCGAGGTGCTGCGGGACGTGAACGCCGACTTCTTCCGGGGGCGCATCCACGTCATCGTGGGCCCCAGCGGCAGCGGCAAGAGCACCCTGTTCGGCGCCCTCAGCGGCCTTTACCGCTATCAGGGCTCCGCCCGGCTGGAGGGGATGGAGCTGTCCAGGCACCGCCGCCGGCTGACCGGCCGCATGGGCTTCGTCACCCAGAGTCCCCAGGACCAGTTCGTGGCGGACACCGTTCTGGACGAGGTGACGGTCAGCCTGCGCCACAGCGCCGGGGCGGGCGATCCCGCCGCCGGGGCCGAAGAGGTGCTCCGCCGGATCCAGCTCTGGCGCTTCCGCCGCCTGTCCCCCTATATGCTCAGCCAGGGCCAGCAGCGGCGGCTGGGGGTGGCCGCCCTGCTGGCCTACGACTGCCAGGTGCTGGTGTGCGACGAGCCCACCTACGCCCAGGATCGCGGCCGCACCGCCGCCATCATGGACGCCCTCCAGCAGGAGGTGGTGGAGCGGGGCCTCACCCTCATCCTGTCCACCCACGACCGGGCACTGGCTCAGGACTACGCCGACATTCTCTACGAGCTGAAGGAGGGGAGCCTGTATGAAGTCGCTCAATCCCGCCTGTAAGCTCATCGGGCTGGTGGTGCCCACCCTTCTGCTGGCCGGACTCCATCACCCGGCGGTCAACCTGGCAGTATTTGCGGTATGTCTGGCCGCCCTGCTTCTCTCCCGCGCCAACGTCAAGGTGCTGGCCGGGGCCCTTCTCCCCGTGCTTCTGGTGGCGGTGGGCATGTTCTCCACCGGCTACCACTTTCACGCCGGGGCGGGCATGCCCATCAACGCCGCCGCCCAGGCCCTCACCGGGGCGGCGGTGTGGAACGGGCTGGTGCTGGGCAGCCGGGTACTGGCCTTCGCCGGGCTGGGCCTGCTCTTTGTCCTCACCACCGACCGCATCCTCCTAGTGCGCTCCCTCCAGCAGCAGCTCCGCCTCCCCCCGGTGTTCGCCTACGGCCTGCTGGCCGCCTGGGGCATCCTGCCCAATATGATGGAGGAGTACAAGCGCACCCGCGCCGCCTTTGCCGCCCGCGGTATCCGGGTTTTTCCCGTCTCCCCCGCCCTGCTCAAGCCCCTGCTGGTCAAGTCGGTGCGCTGGTCGGAGGAGCTGTCCATCGCCATGGAGTCCAGGGGCTTCGACGGCCGCGTCCCCCGCACGTGCAGCCAGCCCCTGCGCCTGCGGCCGGTGGACGTCCTCTTCCCCATCCTGTCCTGCGCCCTGTTTCTGGCCCTGTTCTTCCTGCTGGGACGCTGAAAAACCGCCGCGGAGCGAGGCTCCGCGGCGGTTTTGCTTTACGGCTTGCACTGGCCGCAGGGGGAATAGCCCTCGTCCAGCAGGGCCTCCCGGCTTCCGGTGTAGTCCGTCCGGTTCTCCGGCTTCATGTCCTCCACGCTGGCGCAGGTGGGCAGGTGGAATTTCTTCGTGTTGGTATTCAGCACGTAGGCGGTACCTGCGGGGGTTGGGCTGGACTGGATCTCCCCCTGTTCCCCTTCCGCCCAGCTCGCGCCGGTGGCGTAGTCGATGCCGATGCCCGGCTGGACGTTGTAGACATAGACGTTGAAGCAGATGCCCTCCCTCTCGTCCTCCACGCTCCCGGCCTCCATCAGCACTCCGCTGGCCACCAGATTGTCCCCCTCATAGAGCGGGGTGACCCGGTAGAGGACGTGGTTGGAGGTCTCCTTCACATAGTCGGCCACCAGGTTCTCAAAGGGCAGCATGCCCTCCACATTCATGTAGCGGGTCCCGGTGATCAGGTTGCGCTCGTTGGCGTTCTCGCCGGTGAGCTGGAACCCGATGAGGTGGCAGCGGTTATAAAGGTACTGACCGCCGTACTCCACGTTGATCCAGCCGGAGGGCTTCACCGAGCTGATGCTCTCCCGCTCCCCGGCAGGCATCAGCTCCTCTCCCACACAGGCGTAGGCCGTGCCGCAGCGGCCCAGCCCGTCCAGCGCACTGTAGGTCTCAAAGGCCTCGGTGGTATATTCCTCCTCCCCAAAGAAGGGCTGGTTGTCATTGATGACCACATAGGGCTCGCCCGCATAGGCGGGCACCTGGTCCAGATCGTAGCTGACCGCCGGGGCGGCCTCCCCCTGGCAGCCGGCCAGCAGCAGGGCCAGGAGCAGCAGGAGCGGAAAGACGCGTCTCATCGGGTGTAGACCTCCTTTGTAATGCGCTCGTGGGAGTGGCCGGAAAACTCCTCCCGGCGGGCCAGAGTCCATCCCGGAGGGCCGGGCCGCACATCCAGCCAGGCGTCGGCGGGGTAGCGCCGGTTCCAGCGGTAGAGCACCAGCCCCTCCAGCCGGTCCAGCCAGGGCAACAGGGGCGGCTCCTCCACAAAGCAGAGCTCCCCCGGCCCGGCCTGGGCCAGGAAATCCTCCGCCGCGGTCAGATACTCCGGATACGGCGCCTCAAACAGCCGGAGCGTGTCCCGACTCATCCACAGCCGGCGGCCCGCCGCATCCTCCAGGATGCGGGCGCACACCGCCCGGTCCCTGCTCTGCCGCCGCCCGTGGAACGCCATCCCCCAAGCCTCGTCCACGCAGACAATTGCTGTCATCCGGCTACATCTCCTCTCGGCATAAAAAGAAAAGCACCTGTGTAACACAGGTGCTCTTCCGTTGGTGCGCGAGGCGGGACTTGAACCCGCACGTGCGTAATGCACACTAGAACCTGAATCTAGCGAGTCTGCCAATTCCACCACTCGCGCATGTCCTTTTGTTCAGAACAGGTTGTATTTTACCATCTTCTCCCCACCTTGTCAACCCCTTTCATCAAATTTATGACCTCTCGTCCCCATTATTATTAAATGCACAGAGACTCAACTGAGTCGCCTGTGCATTTTTCTTTTTTATCCAACTGATAGACGGAGGTGAGACCGACGGGGAAATACCGCTACCTGACCCTCGAGGACAGGAAGAAGATCGAGGCGTGGCACCTGATCGGAGACCGGCCGGCCGACATCGCGGCCCGCCTCTCTGTCCACTACACAACGATCTACAAGGAGCTCCAGCGCGGCGCGACCGGCGAGCTGGACAAGAACCAGCGCGAGGGGTACAGCGCGGAGCTGGCCGAGAGGCGGCTCCGTGAGAACTTCAAGCGCAGAGGCAAGAAGGCGGTCGCAACCATCAAACAGTAGCCAAGAACACCCGGCGGCGCCGGGCCGAAGAAAGGAGACGCCCCCTATGAGAAGCAGAAGAAACAACACGACCCTGACCCAAAAGGTGGACAAGTGGAACGCCCGCAAGGTGTGGCTCATTAAACGCTACGCCGACGGCCACTATGCCATCAATCAAGAAGTCGGCGGTCGTGTTTTTTATTCCAGCTTCCAGCGGGCCACCAAGGCGCAGATCGCCGCGATCTTCGCCTGCTGCTGATAGCCAAGCACCCCGGCCGAGGCCGGGCCAAGACGAAAGGAGTAACACCATGAACACCTACGAGATCGCATTTACCAGAGAGAACGGCACCACGGGCACCGACCGCTTCACGGCTGCCAATGAGAAACAGGCCCGCAAAGACTTCCGCGAGGTCTATCGTCACGACAACGGCACCGTCACCAGCGTCACGCTTGTGGCTGAGAATGTTCCGGCCAGCAAGCAGCAGGAACGGGAGGCCCTCGATCAGATCCGGGCCATTGTAGGCGCTCTCGGGCCGGACAGCTACCTCGCTACCGCCTTCTCTGGCTGCTTCGAGCTGGCCGAGGAGAACATCGAAAACGACTTCGCTCTCAGCATGAAAGACCGAGCCGAGAGTGCAAAGCGTGAGGCCGACGAGCTCCGGGAGAAATTAGCCGAGAGCGAGAAGGACTACGAAGCGGCCCACGCCGCCGCCCATGAGATTGCCAAGGAGAAAGACGCCGAGATCGCAGCTCTGAAGGCAGAGATCGCGACCATCCAGCGCCCGGCTAAGCCGACCGAGATCACCGACGAGCTGCTGGCAGACCTCGCCACCTTCTCAGCCCCTTATGTGGAGCGCATCAGGGCGGCCATCATCGGGAACGCCGGCCAGATTGCCAAGAGTGCTACCCTCACCCGGCTGCTGCATGAGTACAGCGAGCGCAAAGAAAAGGAGCGCCTCGAGTACGCCCGGGAGGTCTACAACAGCGTCAAGCACGGCATGGAGTTTAGACCGTCCAACAACTGTCTCACCCACGCCAGCAGCTACCGCGATGTTATCGAGGATCTGCTGTGCGGGTACTGGAAGTAAAGGAGGCCGAACATGACCAACGCTCTCAAGTTCGACACCTTGCTACTCTGCCGGGCCTCGTTCCCGGCCGAGCTGGAGAACGACGGCGGCCGCTGCGTCGTGGAGGTGACTGTCTACCGGCTGAACGCCGTGGCCGTCAACACCTTCCTGCTGGACGGGCCCGAGCCGCTGCGGCAGCACCTCGGGATCCCCGAGGCCGACACCTACATCACCAAGCACGACATCGACGACCTCGTCACGGTCGTCCGCATTATCAGAGAGGAGGCGCCAGCATGGCAGCATTGAAAGAGATCGCCAGAGATGTCGCCAGTGAGATCCGCGACGGGATCGGCTGGGTGATCGTCTACCGCACCGGCCGCTCGTGGCACAGCGTCACCCTGTATAGCGACCTCGGCAACAACGAGTGGGAGACGGACGACATCAACGACGCCCTCGAGGCCCTGCGCCTCGACCAGAGGGCTGTGGCTCTGAACGGCTACTACCTCGGCCACTTCGGCGACATGACCATCGAGGACATCGCCGCCGGCATCCGCTACCACTACGAGCGCGGCACCAACGCGCTCGCAGATGATGACATCCTCACGCAGGCCCGGGCCGACATCGAGGCGGCCCGGCAGCAGGCCACCGAGGCCGGGCTTCCCTTTAGCGAGCGTCTGGTGGATGGCCCGGAGGACGAGCTCACCCCCTACATATACGACGGCAGCATGACCGCCGAGGACTACGACACCATGCAGGCAGCCAGAGAAGCGCACGCAGCTCTCGCCGAGGTCGTGGCAAGCCATTACCCTGACGCCACCGGGGAGGCAGTCGAGCGCATCGCAGAGGCCGCCAGCAGCGTGAAGATCAGCCCGGAAACCATGCAGAGGATCCTCGACGCCTTCGACGAGATATGGGAGGCGGTCAAGGCGCTCGGCGAGTGGGCTGCTCAGGCCATCAGGACGCTCGCAGACTTCTTCACCGAGTCGCTCGACAACTTCCTGCTGCGCCGGGCCCCGCCCAAGTGGCGCCACTACGCACTCCACGCAAAGCGGGCCAGAGTCCGCAAGAAGTACAGAGACAGGATCCGGCGCGCCTTCTTCGCCTCGATGGCTTCGGAAGGAGGTGGGAGCTCGTGACAGCCAAGTGCGTCGGCTGCGGCCTTCACTGGAATGTGAGCATATACCAGAAAATCCCCCGCAGCGGCTACATCTGCCCGCATTGTGAGAGCCGGCTGCGTGCCGGCGAAACCTTGCCAAATAAACGGGCCGACCAGAACGGCCGGCCGCAGAAAACGAAAGGAGCAAAACCATGAAGAAATCCCTCAAGACTGCCGCCCGCGGCACCGTTTTCCCCTACGCTGGAGAGAAGTGGGTCGTGCTGGAGCATGAGGCCGGCGGTCGGACGCTCTGCCTGCGCCTCGACCTGATCCCGGACAAGCCCTTCGACGAGAACAACCGCAACAACTTCGCCATCTCCAGCAGCAAGGAGTGGATGAACGGCCCCTACCTCGACAACCTGATCGACGCCGTAAAGGGCCCGCACGCCTTCCTCACCACCGAGCTCGACCTGACTGCCGACGACGGCCTGAAGGACTACGGCACCTGCACCGTCACCATCTTCTCGCTGACCGTCGACCAGTACCGGCGCAACCGCGATGTCATCCCCAACGCAGACGACTGGTGGTGGCTCTCTACTGCATACAGCACCGAGGCTAATGGGTACGAGCATAGCGCCCGCCTCGTCTTTTCCGACGGCACGCTGGGCTGGGACAACGCCTACTGCGGCTACGGCGGCCTGCGCCCCGCTTGCTATCTGGACTCCGATCTCCTGATCCCCGTCGACGACGATGACACCGGCATCGGCGCGCAGGAGGCCGGCACCATCGTCGCGGAGCTGGTCGAGCAGTTCGGCGGCACCTATGCCACCGGGGAGCAGTTCACGGCAGAGGTCTCCTTCCTGCTCGGGAAACTGCGGGCGCTCCGGGAAGCGGAGGTGGCCCATGAGTAACCTCTCCAGCCTGCTCGACCGCTACAAGGCCCTCGTCATCTTCGACACAGAGACCAGCGGCCTCGACCCGGAGGACAACCAGATCATCGAGCTCGCGGCCCTGCGCGTGGAACGCACCACGGCCGGGGCTCTGCGGATCGCCGGCAAGATGGACACCTTCATCAAGCTGCCGGAGGGCGAGCAGCTCCCTGAGAACATCGTCACCCTCACCGGCATTACCGACCGGCTGCTGGAGGCCGAAGGCGTGCAGAGCGGCACGGCCGTCAGTCGCTTCCTCAAGCTGGTCAAGCCCGGCCCTGTCCTGATGATCGCCCACAATGCGCAGTTTGACGCCTGTTTTCTGAGGGAGCTGCTGCGGGGCTTCAAACCGGGACACCTCGACTGGCTGGACAGCCTCACGGTCTACAAAGACCGGCGCGCATATCCTCACAAGCTCGCCAACGCGATCATCGCCTACGAGCTGGAGGACAAGGTGCAGAACAGCCACCGGGCCATCGACGATGTGCTCGCCCTGTTCGAGGTGCTGAAGGCCATGGACGAGGAACGGGACGACCTTGCCAACTACGTCAACCTGTTCGGCTACAACCCCAAGTACGGCGTCAGCGGCCGCCGGATCACCGGCGTGCGCTATGAGCCGCAGGGCTTCAACAAGACCATCACCCGCCCTGAGCAGACGCTCCCGGCCCGGATGGCGCGGAGGTGAAGAACATGGCCCCGGACATCACCATCACGAGCGAGGAGCTGCGTGAGCGCGTCGAGGAGTACCTCGGCCGCTGGATCCCCGACAGCCTGTGGGAACGCTCTGAGCCCTACGCCCGCAGGAAGCTCGACCTCTGCCGGGAACGCAACCCGGAGATCGACTACTACAACAACGAGTACCTCGTCCTGCTGACAGCCGACACCGTAAAGGAGACCGAGTTCAGCGACTACACCCTCGCGGCCTGCGAGGCCGTCATGGCGGCCCGGGGCCACTGAAAGGAGAAAACCATGGAAGCAACAAAAGAAAGGGCCGCCCGCTGCAACCGGGCGACCCCTGCGAGAACATCCGGCAGCTCGCCAGCGCACGGATCCCGCACCAAAAGTATAGCACACCGCCGGCGTCGTGCCAAGACCCGGATCAGGCAGGCGGCCGTCCTGCTGACAGCCGCCGCCGTCGCGGCCGGCATCGTCATGGTCATCTCGAGCGTGGCAACCGAAAAGCCGGCAGTTTCGGACGCAGCAGCAGAACAGCCGACGGCCATCGTCACTACGCCCGCGGAAAGTGCACAGACGCCGGATCAGGCCGAGCCGACCGTCCGCTTCTACATCAGCACCAGTGAGCGCGACACCGTCGAGCGCGTCGTCATGGCAGAGGCCGGCGGCGAGAGCTTCGAGGGGCAAATGCTGGTCGCTCAGTGTATTCTCAACGCGGCCGAGAAAGAGGGTGTGCAGCCCTCTGAGGCCGTCGTGATTTACAGCTATACCAGCAGCCGTCCAGACCCCACGCAGAGCGTCAAGGACGCCGTCGCGGCCGTGTTTGACCGCGGAGAGGTCGCCATCGACGCCCCTGTCATGTACTTCTACAACCCCGCCCTCGTGACGAGCGACTGGCACGAGAGTCAGATCTTCGTCGCAGAGGTCGGCGGCCACCGCTTTTTCGCAGAAAGGAGCCCAAACAAATGAGACCCGCAACAGATATGAAGCCGGGCGAGATCCTGCACTTGCGCAACGGTTACACCGTCGAGCTCGAGAGCGTCAAGCCCGTCACCTGTGGCGTCATGCTGACCTTTAAGGCCAGCGCGCCAGAAAGAAAGGAGAAAGACAATGAGCGATAAAACCACCGCGGCCATCGCCGCAGAACAGCAGGCAGAGATCCACGAAGCCCCGGCTGATGTGCTGCCGGCCGTCACCCTCGACGAGCTGGAGCAGGTCGACCTCGGCACCGTGGAACAGGGCGAGCGCGCCCCCTTCCGCATCACGGACGACCGCTGCGCCGACTGGGCCATCCGCAAGATCGCCGAGGAGCGCAGCGAGTACAACCGCCTGAAGGAGCTGGCCGATCAGCAGAAGGCGGCCATCGAGGAAAAGGTCGAAGCCGCCCGCCGGCGCATGGAGAACGGCACCGCCTTCCTGACCTCCTGCCTCGCTGACTTCTTCAATACCGTGCCCCACAAGGCCACCAAAACGACCGAGAAATACCGGCTGCTCTCCGGCACCCTGACCCTCAAGAAGGGCAGCGTCAAGGCAAAGGTCGACGACGCCAAGCTGGTGCCGTGGCTGCGTGCCAACGGCTACGGCGACCTCGTCAAGGTCGAGGAGTCGGCCAAGTGGGGCGAGCTGAAGAAAATGCTCGCTTACACCGGCGAGATCGCCACCATCGAGGGCACCGGAGAGATCGTGGAGGGCGTCACGGCCTACGAAACCCCGGACACCTTCACGGTCGACATCTAAAGGAGGCGCCACATGGGAAACGAGACCAAAAAAACGGAGGCGGCTGCTGCTGCGGCCCCTCCCATTGAGGCCCGCTGTCTGACACTTCGGCAGAAACTCGTGGAAATGCGAAAAGCCTGCCCGGAGATCGTCAAGAAGCAGCACAGCGACGGCGTCAGCTATAAGTACGCCAAGATCTACGACGTGTGGGAGAAGATCACCCCCATCATGAACAGCCTCGGCGTCGACTTCGATGTCATCGCAGAGGAGGCCACCCGCCACGCAGAGAACGGCGACCCGGTCTACTGGATCACCATGCAGACCAAGACATACAAGGGCGACAAGCTCATGTTCCTCTATGAGGCCGACCTGACGATCCGCTGGACGAACCTCGACAACGACGACGAGACGCTGGAGGCCACCGTCCACGCCCTCGGGTGGAATGATGACCCGGCCAAGGCCAAGGGAGCAGCCCACACCTACGCCCTCAAGTATTACCTGTTCGAGAAGTTCACCGTCGACCAAGGCGAGGACGATCCCGACAACAGCGACTTCGGCGCTCAGGCTAAAGGATCAGGGGGAAACTCTGGCGGCTCCAGACAGGGACAGCAGCGTCAGGGACAAGGGCAAGGTCAGGGATCTGGCCGCTTGTCTGAGGCACAGCTCGGCCGGCTCTACAAGAAGGCTGAAGCGGCCGGCATGAGCAAGGAACGCACCGACGCCCGGATCCTCGAGAAGTACAAAAAACAGGATCCGGCCACTTTGACCCGGCAGGAGTACGACGAGATCTGCAACTCTCTCGACGCCGCTGCCGCGCAGCATAACCAGCAAGGAGGACAAGGCTGATGTATAACCACACAGGACTGCAAGGACGGCTGACGGCCGACCCCGAGCTCAGATACACCCCGAGCGGCGTGGCAATCACCAGCTTCAGGCTCGCCAGTGACACCGGCCGAAAGACCAAGGACGGCCAGAAGATCACCAATTTCATCGACTGCGTCGCGTGGCGCGCTCAGGCCGAGTTTGTCAGCAAGTACCTCAGCAAGGGCCGCCTCGTCCTCGTGGAGGGCGAGCTCACCAGCCGCAATTATGAGGATAAAGACGGAAACCACCGCAAGGCCACCGAGATCACGGTCAGCTCCGTCCACTTCTGCGACACGAAAAAGAGCGGCCAGAGCGCCGGCGATGACTACGGCGACACCGGGGACGGCTTCGCGGACTCCGGCGGCTTCACAGAGGTGGACGACAATGGAGATCTGCCATTCTAAACGACCGCCGGACGACCGGCGGCAAGCCAAAAACGAGCCAAAGACACGCGACAGCATAGAAGGAGGTGACGACCGTGGCATGGCTTCAAGTGCACCAAACACTCAAAGACCACCGAAAACTCTTTGACGCAGCCGACGAGCTCGAGATCGCCCCGCCGCACATGATGGGGCTGCTCGTTTCGTTTTGGCTATGGGCTCTCGACAACGCCCCCACGGGGAACCTCGATGGCATCACGCCGCGCATGATAGCGCGGGCCGCTCAGTGGGATGGAGACGCCGAAAAGCTCTCCAATGCCCTGATCCGTGCCGGATGGATCGACGAAACCGATGACGGAAAGAGAGAGATCCATGACTGGTATGAGTATGCCGGCAAGCTGATCGACCAGCGGCAGGCAGAAAAAGAACGGTCGGCCCGCCGCCGCGCCGCCGCTGCCTCGTCCTTTGACGATACGCCGGGCGGCCAAGCACCGACCGACGGACAACCGCCGGACGAACAGAAAAAGACCGGCGGCAAGAGTAGACAAGACCAGAGTAGACAAAAGAAAGGGAGAGTAACACCCCCTGCCCCCTCGAGCGAGGGGGATGACGGAGCGAAGAAGTCAGCCGTCGAGGTCAGGTTTGACGAGTTCTGGAACGCCTACCCCAAGAAGGTCGGCAAGCAGTACGCTCTCAAGGCATGGAACAAGATCAAGCCGACGGCCGAGCTCCACGAGTCCATCATGCAGGCTATCAACCGCCAAAAGAGGAGCGACCAGTGGCGCCGGGACAATGGGCGCTATATTCCAAACCCGGCCACATGGCTCAACGGCGGCTACTGGGAAAACGGCGAGGAGGTGAGCACAGGTGAAAGCGATCAGCGAGATCCTCAGCGGGATGCAGACGTCGGCCGAGACTGGGGCAAGGGCTTCAAGCCGGCAGACGATGACGGAGACCAGTGACGACGGCGACCGCTGGATCTGGAGCAACGACGAGCGCGTCGCCGGGCTGCCAGACACTCCCGCCCCTGTTCCATGCGAGTTCTGCGGGGCCATGCGCTACCACAAGGGCTTCAACATCGGCGAGCGCGTCATCTGGCCGCCATACGGGGCCGAGCGGTGCACCTGCGCGCAGGCCGTGAAAGCCTACGAGGAGGAAAAGGCCGCCAAGGCCGCCGAGGAGGAGGCACAGCGAAAAGCGGATGACGAGCGCAAAATGCGGGAGCGCATCAACCGCATCATCGGCGAGTCGGGCATGGGCGACCGCTTCCTGCGGCGCACCTTCGACACTTTCCAGATCACCGACGACAACCGGCGCGCAGCCGCAGCGGCCCGCAGGTATGCCGACAGCTTCGACAACCTGCTGCCCCGGGCCGGCGCTCCAGAGCCCGGCCGCAACGGCCTATTCATAGCCGGCCCGCCGGGCACAGGCAAGACGCACCTCGCCGCGGCCATCGCCAACCACCTGATCGCGCAGGGCAGGCCGGTCGTCTGTATGACCATGATCGACCTGCTGGAGCACATCAAGCGAACATTCTCCAAGCGCGACACCGACGAGGGCAGCGTCCTGAAGATCTACAAGACCGTCCCGCTGCTTGTCATCGACGACATCGGAAAGGAGCCACCGACCGAGTGGGCGATCTCCACGATCTACAACATCATCAACGGGCGCTATGAGGCATACCTGCCGACCATAGTGACCACCAACTACGACACTGAGGCCCTGATCGAGCGCATGACACCGCGGGAGACGCGGGACGCCATGACCGCCCGGGCCACCATCGACCGGCTCATGGAAATGTGCAGGGCCATCACCCTCACCGGCCAGAGCTGGCGCCAGAGATAGGAGGATATAACAACATGAAAAAGGTCTACATCTGTTCCCCGTGCCGCGGGGACTACGAGAACAACATCCAGCGGGCCAAAGAGTTCAGCCGGGCCGCCGTGGAGCGCGGCTGCATCCCCATCACCCCGCACATCTACCTCACGCAGTTCATGGACGACACCATCCCGGCCGAGCGCGAGCTGGGCCTGAGCATCGGCCGCGATCTGGTGCTCATGTGCGACGAGCTGTGGGCCTTCGGCCTCGACTGCCCGACCGCCGGTATGGCTGCCGAGATCGAGCTGGCCCGAGAGCGCGGGATCCCCGTGCGTAACGGGTACGAGGCGATCAGCGAGATCGGAGAGCCCGAGAAGAAGGACGAGGAGCCGCAGGACGCCGGCAGCGTCGTTCTGCACCTTCCGGCCTTCCGGGCGATGGCTCGCTGCAACGAGCATCTCGACCACGGGCCCATCACCGTCGAGCTGGACGGTCGCATCATCATCGACCTCGCTGAGCGCCTGAAGGCCAACCCGGGCAGCCGGCTCCAGATCGGCGGGTGATAGCCATGGACAACCCGAGAAAAAACGCCGAGGGCTACAATGACCCGACACCATACGAGGCAGAGAAGCACATCAGGGCGCAGATCCGTGGCAAGCAGGCCCGGCTCGCCGGCGGCTACTTCGAGGCGATGATCGAAGGCTCGTGCGCCTATTACCGAGACCGAGGGCTCGCAAAGATTGAGAAAACGCCGGAGCCCATGAAGCCGCTCGGCCCGAAAAACCAGCGGGGCCAGTTCCTCGCCTGCTACACCAAGCAAGCGCAGCCGGACTACGGCGGCACGCTGAAGGGAGGCCGGAGCATCTACTTCGAGGCCAAGCACACGGACGACGACCGCATCGAGTTCAAGCGGCTGACCAAAGAGCAGCAGGACGACCTCGAGCACCACCACAAGCTCGGCGCCGTCACCTTCGTCCTCGTCTCCATGGGCCTGACCGAGTGCTTCCGCGTCCCGTGGCCCGTCTGGAGGGACATGGCCGCCACATACGGCCGAAAGTACATGACCCGGGACGAGCTGAAGCCATACAAGGTGCCGGTCGTGGCCGGCTTCGTGAAGTTCCTCGACAAGCTGCCGCCGGAGTCCATCACTGTGAAAGACCTGAGCCCCGAGGAGCTCGAGCGTCTGAAGAAGATGATCCGAGAGCAGCCTGCCACCATCATCGTCGGGGAGGTAAAGCCATGAAGGACACAGTCGACAGCAGGGCTGTGAAGATAGCGGCCAAGATCATGCAGGCCGACGGCCTGTGCCGCTACGACTCCGTCGAGAAATGCCGCCGCGTTTATGTGGACGAGGCCACCTGCGAGAGGTGCATCAGGGCATGGCTGATCTCTAAGGCGAAGAAAGAGCTCAAGAAGGAGGCGACGCCATGATCCCGCTCCCCGACAAGAAGTACAGCATCATATACGCCGACCCGCCGTGGAGCTACCAGAACAGGGGCACCCGGGCGGCCGCCTCGA
>ENA-UONZ01001332-UONZ01001332.1-human-gut-metagenome-genome-assembly--contig:-C93old-NODE-1332-length-28679-cov-9.870738_pt1 | contig 28679 bp, 26 predicted proteins | sample MGYA00242468_ERZ724015 | MGnify/ENA metagenome assembly ERZ724015
TAAACACAGGTTTAAAACAAAAAGAAGTCAACCGTTTTTAGGAAATGACACATTGTTAATATCTAACGTTGCGCACACACGCCCTCAAGGTTGCTTCAAATGTGTATAGTTACAAAAATCCAGCATGAGTTTCACCTTTTTGGGGTTGTTAGTTAAGCCCTGAAAGCTCTCGGTGATAGTATCCCATCATCCGTTGGAGCCGATTTCGGTTCCAGGGAATCAATAATTGGAGGTAATTTAAAAAATGGCCTTGAAACAAGTTACAGACGCCAGCTTTGTTGACGACGTCCTGAATCAAAAAGGTGTGGTGGTCGTTGACTTCTGGGCTCCCTGGTGCGGTCCCTGCCGCATGCTCGGACCGGTTCTTGAAAAAGCTGCCGAAACCCTTCCCGACGGCGTTCAGATCGTTAAATACAACGTTGATGAGTGCCAGGATGTTGCTTCTCAGCTGGGCGTTCGCGGTATTCCGACTCTTGCCGTTTACAAAGACGGTCAGCTCCAGGCTCAGCAGGCCGGCGCTATGAATTCCGCTCAGTTCTCTGAATTCCTCAAGAACTTCATCTAATTTTGCTCTACAACGGTTCGATTTCCTCTTTATCGAACCGTTGCTTCCTTCCTCCCTTAATTCTTCTTTCCTCTTTTATTTAAATCTCTTCGCTTGGGATTATTGTGTAATCCTTATTTGCAAGAGCTTCATTTCCTATGCATTTATCCGACCTTAAATCCAAGCACGTCTCCGAGCTTCTCGATATTGCTTTAGAGCTCGACGTTGATAACGCCAGCCGCCTTCGCAAGCAGGAACTCATGTTCGCTATCTTGAAGAAGCGTGCGAAAGCCGGCGAACAGATTTTCGGTGACGGAACTTTGGAAATCCTTCCTGACGGATTCGGTTTCCTTCGCTCTCCGGTTTCTTCTTATTTAGCCAGCACGGAAGATATTTACATTTCTCCGTCTCAGATCCGCCGCTTCAATCTTCATACCGGTGACACGGTTGAAGGTGAGGTCCGCATTCCGAAAGACGGCGAGCGTTATTTTGCTTTAGTCAAAGTCGACAAAGTTAACGGTCTTCCTCCCGAAGCTCTTAAACACCGCATTCTCTTCGAAAACCTGACTCCGCTTTTCCCGAACCAGCCGCTCAAACTCGAACGCAATATCTCGGGCGACGAGAACCTCACCGGTCGTTTAATCGACATCCTCGCTCCGATCGGTAAAGGTCAGCGTGCTCTGCTGGTTGCCTCTCCGAAGTCCGGTAAGACCGTTTTAATGCAGCACATCGCTCACGCGATTACAGCCAACTATCCGGACGTTATCTTGATGGTCCTTCTGATCGACGAACGTCCGGAAGAAGTGACGGAAATGGAACGTTCCGTCAAAGGTGAAGTCATTGCCTCTACCTTCGATGAACCGGCTACCCGCCATGTTCAGGTTGCAGAAATGGTCATCGAAAAAGCCAAACGCCTGGCTGAAAGCAAGAAAGACGTTGTCATCCTTCTTGACTCCATTACTCGTCTGGCCCGCGCCTACAACACTGTCGTCCCGACTTCCGGCAAAGTGCTCACCGGCGGCGTGGACTCCAACGCCCTGCAGCGCCCGAAACGCATTCTCGGTGCAGCCCGCAATCTGGAAGAAGGCGGCTCGCTCACGATCATCGGCACTGCTCTGGTAGAAACCGGCAGCCGTATGGACGATGTGATTTATGAAGAATTCAAGGGTACCGGCAACATGGAAATCCATCTGGACCGACGTCTTGCTGAAAAGCGCGTCTACCCGGCCATTAACGTTGCCAAGAGCGGAACCCGTAAGGAAGAACTGCTTCTAGCTCCGCAGGAACTTCAGAACATTTGGATTCTTAGAAAGTTCCTCTACGACATGGACGAAATCCAGGCAATGGAATTCCTGCTTGATAAGATGCGCCCGACAAAGAACAATGCTGAGTTCTTTGCCATGATGCGCCGATAATCAGGCATCTGTTTGCTTTACAAGGAAATTTGGGTATAATTTTGCCCTTGTTTTTATTAACTTAGGCACGTTCTGACATGCCGGACGTAGGACTCACAACGGTGAGCGGTCTCGCAAGGTTGGTGGCGACCGACATTTTTTGGAATACACATGAAACCGAATATTCATCCGCAGTATCGTGAAGTTGCCTTCACCGATATGTCCATCGGCAAGACCTTCATTATTCGCTCTACTGCCGACGCTCGTGACACCATCGAAATCGACGGCGTTACCTATCCGCAGGTTAAGCTTGATACCTCCAGCGAATCTCATCCTTTCTACACTGGCGCTCAGACACGTATCGTCGAAGCTGGCCGTGTTGAAAAATTCCGTCAGAAATTCGCTGCTAAGTCTGCTGCCCTTAACGCTTCTGCTGAAGCTGCCAAGGCTGCTAAGGCTAAAAAATAATTTTTCAGTTTCATACTGATCCGAAGGGCAGCCTTTTGGGCTGCCCTTTTCTTTAGTAAAATCGCACCTTTCAGGTCTACAACCACACTGCTTCGATGTTAAGTAACCATTCCTCTCCGGCCGTCGTCAGCGCTTCGGCTGCCGGTAAGCTTCCGAGAGCTGCATTGATTGCACTTTTAGTTGCCTTCGTGCTGCCGTTGTTCTTTTCTACGGATGTCTGGAGCGGAAAGTCGCTTATTTCGTTCGGTGTTGCGTGGAACATGGCCAACGGTTCCTTTGCTGACTGGCTTCTTCCGAACGTCAACGGATTCCCGGCTTCCGACGTCGGACCGCTTTCCTTCTGGTTTGCAGCACTCAGCATCAAGGTTTTCGGACCTCTTTTCGGAAACGTAGAGGCATTTCATATCACCGCAGGTTTGTGGTTTTCAGTGACCACGGCCGCGATTTGGTATTCCACTTATCTTCTTTCCCGACGCGATGAAGCTCAGCCCGTGAGCTTTGCCTTCGGCGGTGAAGCCGCTCGCAAAGACTACGGCCGCTTAGTCGCCGATATTGCCGTTCTCTTAACTGTCGGCACCTACGGCATCATTTCCGCTTTCCACGAACTGACACCGGTTACCTGTCTGCTCGCTTTTTCTGCCTTGGCTTTCTACGGCATCGTATTAAGTCTTCAATATCTGTGGCGCGGTTCCATTATTGCCGGACTTTCTATCGGCGCAATTGCCTTAGCCAGCAGTCCCGGAGCCGGCCTTTGGTGCTTTTTCGGCGCTTGGGTCGCGATTTTCCTGACGCCCGACTACACCAGCCGTTCCAAACGCGCCGTGCTGACTTTATCGATAGCCTTTGCAACAGCAATGCTGTGGCCGATCCTGGTCTTTGCCTGTTTCCCCGCAGAAGCCGCAGAATGGTTCAAGAGCTGGATCTCTACCAGTCTTGCCGTGCTTTCTCCGCTGCCGGCTGACGAATACCTTTGGTTGCTTAAAAACATTTCCTGGCTGACCTTCCCCCTTTGGCCTTTGGCTTTGTGGGGCATCTACGCCTGGAGAGACCAGATTCGTCAGGCTCCGCTGATTATTCCGCTTTCCTTCTCGGTTGTTGCACTTTGCTCCGTGATCTTCACCGGAACCGAGCTGTACAGCACCCTGCTCTTTTTAGTTCCTTCGCTGTCTGTTTTAGCCGCACTCGGCGTCGTCAGTCTTAAACGCAGCCGCGAGAACTTCCTGGACTTGTATTCCGGTATTATTTATACACTTGCCGTAATTGCCGTCTGGATTTACTTCTTCGCCTGGACAGAAGGCGTTCCGGCCAAAATGGCTTTCTCCCTTACTCGTTTAGCCCCGGAGGTTGAGCCGCACGGAACTTCCGTTTTCCTCTTCCTCCTTGCCGTTACCGCCACGGTCCTTTGGATTGCAATCGTCTTCTGGCGCTTGTTCAAACACCCGGTTTTCTCCTGGAGAGGCGCATGGATGGCCGGAACCGGCCTGACTGCGGTATGGATCATCGTCATGAGCTTATTCGTCAACTTGATTGACGGAGCTCGTTCTATGAAGCCGATTGTCGACAACTTCAAAGCAGTTGTCGTTGAAAACAAAATTCCGCTCGACAAGATCGGTGCTTCTCATTTAACTTTGAGCAATATCGCTGCTTTTAATTACTGGGGCGGTGTCAACTTTGATAAGCAGGCAGACGCACCTTGGATTCTGCGTGCCGTTGACCGAGATTACGATGAAAACACGCTTGACCTTCGCTATGAAGTTGTTGATGTTTTCCAAGGCCGTCCGAGAAGCAGCGAAAAGTTCCTCTTAATTCGCAGAAAGTAGTTTCTGCCTTTTTGGTATGTCAACTCGAATTTTGAGCCGGCTTCAACCGCCGGATACTTCCTATTGGGCAATTATTAAGCTCTCGCTCCCCGTTTGGATCTCCAACGTTGCCATTGTCGGCGGAGCCACACTCGATACTTTAATGACCGGCCATCTTGGTTCTACCGACTTGGCCGCTGTTGCCATCGGCTTAGCCGTTTCCGTCTCGGTCTTTGTTGCTTTAGTCGGCGTCATGCAGGGGCTTTCTCCGATCGCCGGCCACCACTACGGTGCAGGACATCACGAAAGAATCGGCTTCGAGCTTCACCAAACTATTTGGCTCGCCATTCTTCTTGCCATCATCGGTATGGGCCTGATGTGCTATACGCCGATGTGGATGACGCTGACAAACTCCACCGGTCGTGTTGCAGAAATTGCGACAAACTTCCTGCTGATCAACGCTATCGGTCTGCCGGCTGCCATGGCAGGACGCGCTTATATGGCGATGAACGCGGCTGTTTCCCGTCCCAAAGTGGCAATGTGGATTGCGCTCTCTATGCTGGCCGTCAAAGCCGTCACCAATTACATCTTTATCTTCGGCTGGGCCTTTATTCCGAGTTTCGGAGGCGCAGGATGTGCGATCTCTTCTACCATCAATGCGTTCCTGAGCTTGTTCCTTTACTGGGTCATTTGGCACTATGACAGCTTCTACGCCAAGATGCGCCAGAAGCGAATTTCCATGCCCAACCGCAAGGCTTTAACCAACCTGCTTAAGCTCGGAATTCCGATCGGTCTTTCCGCCTTCTTTGAAGTGACATCGTTTACCTTCATGACGATTTTCATTTCTCGTTTAGGCGCCGACGTCGTTTCCGCGCACCAGATCGTTGCGAACTTAACCTCGCTCTTTTACATGGCTCCTCTTGCCATCGGTGTGACCTCTTCTGTCTTGGTTTCTCAGTCTTTAGGTGCCAATTCACCTGAGACCGCCAGAATGGCGACCTACAAATGTCTTAAGTTCTGCATTTGCTTAGCGGTATTTGTTTCTGCCCTGCTCTATTTCTGCAAATACTTCTTTGTAGGCCTCTACACGAGCGATTTAGACGTCATTAAGGTCAGTACCTACCTCATCGGTTTTGCGTCCATCTATCACGTTTTTGACGCGGTTAACTGTGTCGGCAGCTTCTCCATGCGCGGCTACCGAATCACATTCCTGCCGATGATCATTTACGGTGTCTTCCTTTGGGGCTTGGGTCTGGGTTTAGGAAGCATCCTTACCTTTACTGATTATTTAAGTCCCGCTCCGATGGGCGCTGCAGGTTACTGGACTGCCATTACGATCGGCCTGACACTTTCGGGTATCATTGTCGGGCTTTGCGCCGTTTACGTTGCCAGAGCTTTTGCACACGGTCATAAAGTCTGGCTACGTTAATCCGATCTTTCTCTTTGAAAACAGCTCACGATTTGTGAGCTGTTTTCTTATGAGCACCTCAGTTCGCATGTGCTATCGAAAATTCATTTGCCGCCAGCATCGAACATGACTACATTAGAAGAATATCTCTCCGCACAAACTCCGGCCTTCCGAAAGAAAGTTAAAGCAGAATTTAGACAGATGTCTTTGCAGTGTGCCGTCTCAAGACTTCGATACGAGCAGAACTTGACTCAACAAGAAGTCGCAAGGAAGCTTCAGCTCTCTCAGTCTGCCGTGAGCAAAATTGAAAGAAACGCCTTGGACGTCAAATTGTCCGATCTCGTGAGATACGTGAACATTCTTGGCGGAAAGCTCTCGCTGCAAGTTGATCTTCCTTCAGGAGAAAAGATCGTCGTCGCATTGGCAAATTTTGAGCATTCCGACGATTGCTAAAAAGCCCGATTTCGTTCTCTACGAGACAACACGGGTAACAAAAAACCGCCTTGCGGCGGCTTTTTGATTGGAAATCAGTCTGTCAATTAATGAGCGTTCTGTGTGCGCAGAGCTGCGATACGATCTTCAATGGAAGGATGCGTAGCGAGCAGCTGGCCGATAGAACCGGCGATACCGAAACCCTTGACAGCCCCCGGAAGCTCTTCGGTCGGAACACCGCCCAAACGAGCCAGGGCGTTGATCATCGGAGTCGAGCTGCCCATGATCTTTGCGGCACCGGCATCGGCTCTGAATTCGCGATGACGGGAGAAAGCGGCCACAACCATGGAAGCCAGGAAACCAAGAACCAAGTCAAGGATGAAGGAAGTCACGTAGTAACCGACACCGGGAGCATCATCCTCGTTGCGGAGAATGCCGCGATCCACGAAGTTACCGATAATACGAGACAGGAAAACGACGAAGGTGTTGGTGACACCCTGAATCAATGTCATGGTCACCATGTCACCGTTAGCAACGTGAGCGATCTCATGTGCCAGGACAGCCTCCACTTCTTCTTTGTTCATGCTGGAAAGAAGACCTGTGGAAACAGCCACCATGGAAGAATTCTTTGTTGCGCCGGTTGCGAAAGCATTGGCTTCGCCTTCATAGATACCGACTTCCGGCATCGGGATACCGGCTTTCTGAGAGTGATGGTGAACGGTGTCAACGAGCCAAGCCTCGAGTTTGGTGCTCGGATGATTGACGTCAATCATCTGCACGCCCATCGTCGATTTGGCAATCGTCTTGCTCATGAGCAAAGAGATGATGGAACCGCTGAAACCGACAATCCCCGCAAATATCAGAAGTGTCCCATAGCTCTGGCCTTTCCCGGCAACGTTAGAGAAGTTGATTCCGAAAACGGCAGAAACAATGTTGAGAACAACTCCGAGTACAACCAAAACGGCTACGTTGGTCAGGAGGAATAAACCTATTCTTTTAAACATATCTACTGATCAATCCCTGGATAAATGTTGTTATTTCATCTCTAATTATCATTTATTGCATGCTGCCATGCTCCGCAAAATTTGGATGAAATTGTTTCAAATTATGCGGTTGCAAGCGAGCATGTTACTTTCCTGAAAGGTTTTCCTGACGGACCGGCGGGAAGGTTTCCCACTGATGACATCCGGGGCATCTCCACAGGAATTTACGGGTCGCAAAGCCGCATTTTGTGCACTTGTAACGAACCGCTTTACTGAGCATATTCTTTAATAAACCATGCAACTGCTTTAGCGATTCGTTTTCAGGCTCATTGGCCAAACGCAGATCGATTAAACGGTAAAAGGCCACCAAGGTCGGCTGAGTCTTCAGATGTTCCTGGATCAGCGTAATGGCTTCCTTAGAGTTGCCGGCTTTACCGAGCAGAATACCTGCGGTATCGACTTCATCGGTGGTAGAGCCGTCCTTAAACAAGTCTTCCAAATATTTAACGGCCTCTTCTTTGCGTCCGGCTTCAAGAAGCAGAGAAGCAATCTGTTCGACAACAAGCGTTCCATAGACAGGAGAAATCTGACCGACTTGTTTCCATGTCGCCAGGGCACCGTCGATGTCGCCCTTTGCCTTGAGCATCTTGCCCTTGATAATCAGGGCGCGCTTATTGTTGGGATCTACTTTAAGGGCTTTTTCGAGTGCTTCAGCCGCACCCTTGAAATTCTTAAAGTAGAGATTTTGCTGCGTCAATTCGCAGTAAAGCTGTGCGATACGCGTGCTTTGATCTTCACCGCTTTGACGCTGAATAATGTTGGCCTCGTCAATGGCCTTCTGCCATTCTTTTTCCGTTTCGTAGATATGCAGAAGTTCCTTGCGAGCAATCGTTTTATAGCTCTCACTGGTGTCAGAAAGCTTTAAGAAGCACTCTTCGGCGCGATCCCAAAGACCGGCCTTCAGGTAGTCTTCGCCCAATTCATAGAGGGCTCTGGAACGAATCTTCTTCGGCAGATCTTCACGGTTAACCAAGACGTTATGAATCTTGATTGCGCGGTCAAATTCTCCGCGGCGGCGGAAAAGCCCCGCAAGAGAAAAATGCATTTCAACCGTATCCGGATCGAGTTTGACCAGATTGATAAAGGCATCAATGGCCTGGTCCTGTTTATTGCTGAGAAGAAGGTCCACGCCTTTGTACAGCGTGTCTTTTTCGTTGGCGATCGTCTGTTTTTCTTTGATGTCGAATGAACGGGCAAACCAGCCGGCCGCGAAAAGAAGCGGAACCAATATAAGGTACCAAAGCTCAAAATCCATAGGATAACCTGCAGCTTTCTCTAAAAATAATCCATTGTATTCGCAAATGCCTTGTCCTAGAACAACTCATTGCGTCAGAACCGAAAAAAAAACGGCCCGGTTGCTTACACAACCGGGCCTGGGCAACTAACTTATGCCGAGCCGAGACTAATCGTCAGCCAACTTGTCTACGCGTTCACGCATTTCCTTACCGGCCTTGAAGTGAGGCACGATCTTGGCGGGAACTTCGACAGTATCTCCGCTCTTCGGATTACGGCCCACGCGAGGCGGACGGTAATTGAGCGAAAAGCTTCCAAAGCCACGGATTTCAATCCGGCTGCCTTGTGCTAACGCGGCAGTCATAGCATTCAGAATCGAATTAACAGCATCGTCAACATCGCGAGCGGTCAGATGATTTCCGATGACTGCCGGATCAGCGGCAAGCAGCGCAATGAGTTCTGACTTAGTCATTGCAACCTCGCTATAAATTATTTGTTCTGTTCGAGCTTAGCTCTCAGGAGAGCGCCGAGGTTGGTTGTACCGGCCTGGGCGTCTTCTTCCATCTTAGCCATGGCTTCACGAGTTTCAGCCTGGTCTTTAGCACGAATGGACAGCTGGATGGAGCGAGCTTTGCGATCGATGTTGGTGATCGCGGCTGTAACTTCATCGCCTTCTTTCAGAACATTGCGAGCGTCTTCAACACGATCCGGACCGATTTCGCTGGCGCGCAGATAGCCTTCTGTGTCGTTACCGAGGTCGATAACAGCACCCTTGGCTTCAACGGACTTCACTTTACCGGTGACAACGGAGCCCTTTTCGTGTGTGGAGCAGAAGTTGTTGAACGGGTCACCGCTCATCTGCTTAACACCGAGGGAGATACGTTCACGTTCCACGTCGATAGAGAGAACAACTGCTTCGAGTTCTTCGCCCTTCTTGTACTTGCGAACGGCTTCTTCACCGGGTTCTGTCCAGGACAGGTCGGAGAGGTGAACGAGACCGTCGATGCCGCCTTCAAGGCCGATGAAAACACCGAAGTCGGTGATGGACTTGATCTGGCCTTTAACTGTGTCGCCCTTCTGGTGTGTAGCGGCAAATTCTTCCCAAGGATTGGGTTTGCACTGCTTCATGCCGAGGGAGATACGACGACGTTCTTCGTCGATTTCGAGGACCATGACTTCAACTTCTTCGCCAAGCTGAACGACTTTCTTCGGATCAACGTTCTTGTTTGTCCAATCCATTTCGGAAACGTGGACAAGACCTTCGATACCGGCTTCGATTTCAACGAAAGCACCGTAGTCGGTGATGTTGGTGACCTTACCGAAGAGACGTGTGCCCTGCGGGTAACGGCGGGCGATGCCAATCCAAGGATCTTCGCCGAGCTGTTTGATACCGAGAGAAACACGGTTCTTTTCCTGATCGAACTTCAGAACCTTAGCGGTGATTTCCTGACCCTGTTCGAGGACTTCGCTCGGATGACGAACGCGGCGCCATGCGAGGTCGGTGATGTGCAGAAGACCGTCGATACCGCCGAGGTCAACGAATGCACCGTAGTCAGTGATGTTCTTAACGATACCCTTGACGATAGCGCCTTCCTTGAGTGTTTCAAGGAGTTTGGCTCTTTCTTCGCCCATGGAAGCTTCGACAACAGCGCGACGAGAAAGAACGACGTTGTTGCGTTTGCGGTCAAGCTTGATGACCTTGAATTCCATGGTCTTGCCTTCGTAGGGCGTTGTGTCCTTAACGGGACGTGTGTCAACCAGAGAACCCGGCAGGAATGCACGGATGCCGTTGGTCATCACAGTCAAGCCGCCCTTAACCTTGCCGGTAACAGTACCAGTAACGAGTTCGCCGGTTTCGAGGGCTTTCTCGAGGTTCATCCAGGCAGCCAGGCGCTTGGCCTTATCGCGGGACAGGACTGTGTCGCCATATCCGTTTTCGAGGCTTTCGATAGCAACGGAAACGAAATCGCCAACCTTAACGTCGACTTCGCCGCGGTCGTTCTTGAATTCTTCGATAGGAATGAAGGATTCGCTCTTGAGGCCGGCGTTAACAACGACGTAGTTGTAGTCAACGCGGACGACTTCTGCGGGGATAACTTCACCCTGCTTCATTTCCTGTTTAGCAAGGCTTTCTGCGAACAAATCGGCAAAGGATTCGGTAGGCTTGGTAGTAGTGTTGGTCATGTAAATAACTGTTTGCTCTAATAAAAATAATCAGAACGGGTTAAAAATTCCCGACGACCGGATGGGCGTCAGGGGCACGGTAAAGAGGCTTTTTCAAGCCTTGCTCTCGCGGTACCAGGCGAGAACCAGATCGATCGTTTCCTGCAGAGTAAGGCCGGACGAATCGAGGATTCGCGCGCCCTCTGCCGGCTTCAAAGGTGCCACAGATCGCTCCATATCACGTCTGTCACGATCCTTCAAGTCGGAAACGAGGTCGTCGATATTACTTGAGATTCCTTTTTCTTTCAACTGGTTATAGCGTCTTTTTGCACGCGACTCAGCCGATGCTGTTAAAAAGATTTTCAGCCGAGCTTCGGGAAAAACCACGCTTCCCATGTCGCGGCCGTCAGCCACAAGGCCGGGTGCAACTGCAGATCTTCTCTGCAGTTCAAATAAAGCTTTTCTGACGCCTGGATAAGCAGCAATTTTGCTTGCATTCAATCCGACTTCTTCCGTACGGATTGCATCGGTAACGTCTTTGCCTTCCAGATAGATTTTTCCGTCCTTAAACAACGGGTTAAGTGACTGGGCGACCTTTTCCGCCGCAGCAGCGTCGCCCAAATCCACACACTGGTTCATGCAGGCCAGAGCCGTCAGACGATAGAGCGCGCCGCTGTCCAGCACATGAAAATCCAAAGCCTTGGCAACGCCGGAAGAAACGCTTCCTTTTCCGGAAGCTACCGGTCCGTCAATCGCGATGACATCAACTTGACTCATTATTTCTCCACAACGCCGGCCAGACGTTCAAAGTAATCGGGGAATGTTTTTCTCACGCAGTTCGGATCACGAATCTCAACGGGCACGCCTCCTGCAGCAATCAGGGACATACACATCGCCATGCGATGGTCCTTGTAGGTATCAAAAACAGCGCTTCTGAGTTTTACAGGCGGCGTAATTTTGATCATGTCGTCCGTGCTTTCCACTCTGCAGCCGACTTTGGTGAGCTCGTTGTGCATTGCGGCAATACGATCGGTCTCTTTGACTCTCCAGCTGGAGATGCCTCGAAGGATTGTCGGACCTTCGCACATCGGTGCCATGGCGGCAAACGTCATCGCTGCATCCGGAATCGGACGAACATCGGCCTGCAGACCGTGCAGTTTATGACCGTAGCGGCTCGGACCGGTCTTGATCCAGTTCTCTCCGCGGGTCACCGCGGCGCCCATCTTCACAAGATATTCGACGAAGGCCGCATCGCCCTGGACGCTGTCGGCTCCGATACCGTTAATTTTGAGGGGACCGACGAGCGCACCGAGAGCCAGGAAGTATGAAGCACTCGAAGCATCGGCTTCTACTTCAAAAACGCCGGGTGCTTTGTACGGAGTACGAGGCACAAGGAAGTCTTTTTCGGAAGTTTTTACCTCAACACCGAAGCGTTCCATCAGGCGGCACGTCAGTGAGACGTACGGAGAGCTGATCAGCTCTCCGTCAATGCGGATTCTCAAACCCTGTTCCGGAGCAATCAGCGGAGCGGCCATCAGCAGACCGGAAACGAACTGACTGGAAACATCGCCGCGAACATGGACAATGTCGCTATTAATCCTGGTTGCCGGTTCAATCTTGATCGGCGGGAATCCCGGCTCTCCGAGATAAGAGAGGCGGCCGCCGACAGAATTCAATGCTTCTACAAGATGGGCGATTGGGCGCTGACGCATTCTAGCGACGCCGTCTAATACGTATTCGCCGCCACTGAACGCCAAAGAGGAAGATAACGGACGCATAGCGGTACCGGCATTCCCGAGAAAAAGATCAGCCTTCTTCACAGGGAAGTTGCCGCCGCAGCCTTCCACTTTCACTTCTGTGCCGTCGTTGGAAACTTCGAGTTTGACACCGAGCGTCTCCAGTGCGCCGATCATCATTTCCGTATCTTCGGCGACCAGCAAATTATTTAATTCGGTTGTCCCTTCGGACAGTGCCGCTAAAAGCAGTGCTCGGTTAGAGATGCTTTTAGAGCCCGGTAAGTCCACCGAGCCTCCGACCTTCATAATCGGATCAAGTTTTAAAATTTCTTCCATCGTTGTTATCCTTATTTTCCGGGGAAGACTAAGCCGCGACGGTTTCTGACGGCGTTTTCAAAAACGCTTTCCAAAGCCTTTCCGTCGGACTCATCAATATATTTTTGAAGTGTGTCCAAAGAAGCACGATAGCGTTTGAGCTCGTGAGACAACGCTTCGCGATTGGACAGGCAGATGTCGCGCCACATCACCGGAGAACTCGAAGCAATACGCGTGAAATCTCTGAAACCGGCGCCGGCCATCTTGAGTTTTTCTTGGGCGTTTTCTTCTCTCGCGATCATGTCCACCAAGGCATAAGCCAGGACATGGGGCAAATGGCTGACAGAGGCAAACGTCAGGTCATGCTGAAGCGGGCTCATAGCCTGCACGCGTGCGCCGGCCTTACGCCACGCCTCTTCAATGAAGGTAACGACCTTCGGATCCATTCCTTCATCCGGCGTCGAGATGACGACTTTTTCGTCAAAAAGATCAGCAGACGCATAATCCACGCCCGGCATTTCGCCGCCGGCAATGGGATGTGCCGGGGCGTACTGATGAAACTTATCGCCGAGTCCTTTGCGCGCAGCCGCAATCACGGTTTGACGGGTAGATCCGACATCAGTAACCACGGCATCAGACTTAAGGAACGGAGCCATTTCCGTAAAAACGGATTCCATCGCCTCCACGGGAACGGCGCTGACAACGATGTCCGCATCTTTGACAGCCTCTTCCATCGAAGTCGTCACGGTATCTGCTGCGCCTTTATCCAAAGCCTTCTGCAGAGTGGCCGGATTGTGTCCGAAAGCAATCACTTCGTCGACAATCCCGGCTCTTTTCCAGCTGAGCGCCATCGATCCGCCGATGAGGCCGCAGCCGATCACTGCCATTTTCATGCAGATGTCTCCTCGAACTTAGCTAATGCTTCTTTCAGAACTTCCAGGAAGCGTTCGTTCTGTTCGGGCGTCCCGACAGACACGCGGATCCATTCCGGCAAGTCATAAGACTTCATGCGGCGAACGATAATGCCTTTTTTCAGCAGGTACTGAACGATATCGTCGGCATGCGGTCCGACTTTGACGGTAATGAAGTTAGCGTGCAGGCCCATGTACGGGAGTCCCAGTGCATCAAAAGCCTCGGAAAGGAACTTGATGCCTTTGCGGTTGACCTCCAGAGTCTTCTCGACAAACTCCTGATCCTGCAGGGCAGCCAGAGCCGCAATCTGAGAAAGATCATTCACGTTGAACGGATGACGAACGCGGTTCAGCATGGAAAGCAGTCCCGGCTGAGCGATACCGTAACCGACGCGAGCACCTGCCAAACCGTAAGCCTTGGAGAAAGTGCGTGCGACCATCACATTCGGGTGCAGACGAACGATTTCCATTGAGTCACAGCGCAGTGCGGGCTCGAGAAACTCGACATAAGCTTCGTCAAACAAGACCATCACCGTCGGCGGAATCTTATCCAGGAAGTCGAGAATGTCTTTCTCGGCAAGGTAGGTTCCCGTCGGGTTGTTCGGATTCGTTAAGAAGATCAAACGGGTGCGCTCATCCACGGCGTCGGCCATTGCGTCGAGGTCGGCGTTGAAGTCTCCCGATGACGGAATTTCAATCGTCTCGGCTCCGCACAAGCGAGCAACCATCGGATACAGCGAGAAAGAATACTGCGGATAAATCGCCGTTGTACCTTCGGACAAAACGGTCTCGGCGGCCAAACCCAACAATTCGCTCGAGCCGCTGCCGATCACAACCCAATCCTGCGGCACGCCGTATTTTTCTGCGATGGCTTTCTGAAGATGATAGGCGTCGGCATCCGGATAACGGTTGAGATTCAACGCGGCAGTTGCAACCGCCTCTTTAACCTTAGAACTCATACCGTTCGGGTTCTCGTTGGCGGCCAGCATGATGATTTCTTCGGGTTTTAGACCTAAATCAGCCGCAACGTCTTCAATCGGTTTGCTTGCGACATATTTATCTAAAGCCTGCACCCAAGAAGGTGTGGTAATTGTTGTTTCGGTCATAAATTTGATCCTTTAGTATCTGCTCGGCGAAAATTCTTCTCCGTCGGATAAGAACCCAGACATTTCAGAGAGGCACAGCCTTCACGGAAAATCTCCAGAGCTTCTCGAATCTTGGGCTCGCTCATGTTGCCCTCAATGTCGGTGTAGAAGAAATATTCCCACGTTCCGCGCTTAGCAGGGCGTGAGTCCAGTCTCATCATGGACACACCGAAATCATCGAACGGCTTTAAAGCCTGATAAAGCGAACCGGCTCGATGCGGCACGGAGAAAATCAGGGAGGTCTTATCTTCCTGCGGATTAGCGGAAGGCTCGGCAGGCTCGCGGCCTAAGATCAGGAAACGCGTACGGTTGGTGTTGGAGTCCTGAATATTGGCCGCCACAATCTGCAGCCCGAAAATCTTTGCCGCGACTTCACCGGCAATCGCCGCATAAGCCGGATTCTCGGAAGCCAAACGCGCAGCCTCTCCGTTGCTCTCAGCAGTCAGTCTTTCTAAAGAAGGCACATTGCGATTGAGCCACTGGACGCATTGTCCGAGAGACTGAGGGTGCGAATAGACGCGAGTGATGCCTTCCATCGTGCCGGAGCGCGTCATCAAGTTGTGCTGAATCGGAATGGAACATTCGCCTACGATGAAGAGCGATGTCTTCAGCAGATAGTCCATGGTGCGGTTGACCGCCCCTTCGGTGGAGTTCTCTATCGGAACAATACCGTAGGCGGCATCACCGGACTCAACCTTTCTAAAGACCTCTTCGATACTGCCAGAGGGCATTCCGACCACACCGGAGCCGAACTGACGAATCATCGCCTGTTCGCTGAACGTTCCGCGAGGACCGAGGTAAGCCACTTTCAGTTCGGACTCAAGGCCGCGGCAGGCGCACATGACCTCACGCCAGATGGCCACTAAAGATTCATTGGGCAGAGGCCCTTCGTTTTTACCGCAGATCTTTCTTAAAACTTCCGCTTCGCGTTCGGGTCGGTAAACCGGGAGACCGGCCCGAGCCTTGATCTCGCCGATTTCTTTGGCGACCTCCGCCCGCTCGTTGAGCAGGCGGACGAGCTCGGAATCGAGCCCGTCGATCTTATTACGAAGAGGAAGCAGTTCTTCGTTGACAGACATGGCTCGGCTCTTAGCTGTGACGTTCGGCAAAAGCCTTCATGTAATCGGCCAGAGCTTCTGCGGCTTCCACGCTGACCGCGTTGTAGAGCGAAGCACGCATGCCGCCGACGATTCTATGGCCCTTGATGTTGGCCAGGCCCTTCTGAAGCGCTTCTTCAATGAAGAGCTGATTGAGCTCTTCGTTCTTCAGATTGAAGACCACGTTCATGCGGGAGCGGGACCGCTTTTCAATGTTGTTGTAGTAGAAACCGTCCGAGTTATCGATCGCGTCGTAAATCTTCTGACTCTTCAGAATGGAGCGTCTCTCCATTTCCTTGACGCCGCCTTCGGCAAGCAGCCACTTGCAGACCAAGTGCGAAATGTAGATCGCAAAGGTCGGCGGTGTGTTGTACATCGATTCGAAGTTCGCATAGGTCTGATAGTCGAGCATGGTCGGCGTTGTCGACTCGGCGCGGCCTAAAAGATCCTTTCGGGCGATCACGACCGTGAGACCGGCTGGACCGAAGTTCTTCTGAGCACCGGCAAAGATCAGACCGTACTTAGAAATATCGACCGGCTGAGACAGGAAGTCACTGGACATATCGGCAATCAAGGGAACATTGACTTCCGGGCGATACCAGTAACGAATGCCGTTGACCGTTTCGTTGGAGCAGTAATACAGATAAGCAGCGCCGTCGGTGACTGCGAGTTCGTCCTGACGAGGGGCTCTGAGTTCAGTGCAGGCAACTTCGGCAGCCTCGCCGATCTTCTGTGCTTCGTTAAAAGCTTTGCGGCTCCAAACGCCGTCCACGGCGTAGTTGCCGATTCCGCCCACTGCAAAATTCAGCGGGATCATGGCAAACTGCAGATGGCCGCCGCCCTGAACGAACATGACTTCATATTCTTCGGGAATACCGTAGAGCTCACGAAGCATTTCCACGGTTTCGCGATAAATGCCCATGAATTCTTTGCTGCGGTGGCTCATCTCCAGAATGGAGTATCCGACACCGTGCCAGTCGGTCATTTCCGAGGCTGCCTGTTCAAGCACAGGCAAAGGCATGGCCGAAGGGCCGGCCGCAAAATTAAAGATTCTCGTCATTTTCTTCTTCCTTGAGGATGGCCTCGTCTTTTGCTTCGAGTTCGGCTTCTTCTGCCTCCGTTTCCGAGACCACTTCGGCTTCAACCGCTGCATTATCGGAAGCATTGTCTCCGTCATCGTTTTCGGTCACGCGCTCAAGACCTACGAGCTTGGTGCCTTCTTCCATCGAGATGAGTGTCACGCCCTGAGTGTTGCGGCCGAGGACGCGGATCTCGTTGACACGGGTACGAACCAGCTTGCCGGTAGAGGTCAGCAGAATGATTTCGTCGTTTTCTTTTACGAGGAGTGCGGAAACGACCTTGCCGTTTCTCTCGGTCGTCTGGATCGAAATAATGCCCTTCGTGCCGCGGCCGTGGCGTGTGTACTCAGCCAGCGGAGAACGTTTGCCGTAGCCGAACTCAGTAGCGGTCAGAACCGTCACGTCTTCGTCATCGCCGCAGACCAGCATGGAAATGACCTTCTGGCCTTCATCGAGTCTCATACCGCGAACGCCGGTTGCGGCACGGCCCATGGCGCGAACTTCATCTTCGGAGAAGCGGACAACTTTGCCGTTGTCGCTAAAGAGCATGACATCATGCTTGCCGTCGGTCACGGCAGCACCGACCAGAACGTCGCCTTCAAGCAGATTGATGGCGTTGATACCGGCTCTTCTCTGGTTCTTGAAGTCGCCGATCGGTGTCTTCTTGACCGTACCGTCAGCAGTGGCCATGAAGATATAGAGATCTTTGGCGTAATCCTCATCGGAGATCGGCAGAACGGCAGTGACTTTTTCGTCATCCGTGAGTTCAAGCATATTGACGATCGGACGCCCCTTGGAAGAGGAAGAACCCTCGGGCACATCCCAAACGTTGAGCCAGTGCAGACGGCCCTTGTTGGTGAAGCACAGCAGCACGTCGTGCGTTGTAGCCACAAACAGCTGATTAATAATGTCGCCTTCCTTCATTTGGGCGGCGCGTTTGCCCTGACCGCCGCGTTTCTGAGCGCGGTATTCGATCGAAGCCTGGCTCTTGATGTAGCCGGTATCCGTCAGGGTTACGACCATTTCTCTCAGCGGGATCAGGTCTTTTGTCTTGACGTTTTCTGCATTGGCAACAATCTGAGTCTTTCTTTCGTCGCCGAATTCGGCTGCAACGGTTTCAAGGCTGTCGGCAATGATCGCGGTGACGCGTTCGGGCTTCGCCAGAATGTCGGTCAAATCAATAATAGTGTCCACGAGTTCTTTATATTCTGCGTGAATCTTTTCCTGTTCCAAGCCGGTCAGGCTCTGCAGGCGCATCTGAAGAATGTTCTTAGCCTGCATGGAACTTAAGCGGTAGGTTTCCTGATCCGTGAGGCCGAGCGTCATGTCTTCGTCTTCGGGACGCAGGAATTTCTTATCAAGGTTGGCGCGCTTGATCATCTCGGCGGCTTCATGAGCCGGCCATTCGCGCTCCAGCAGTCTTTCCTCGGCAATCTTGGCGTTGGCAGAAGTACGGATGATGTTGATGAAGTCATCAAGGTTCGCCAGCGCGATTGCCTGACCTTCAACCAGGTACACGCGGGCGCGAGCTTTATCGCGGCGGAACATCGTGACGCGAGTCACGACTTCACGGCGGAAGCTTAAGAACTCAACTAGGATTTCTTTGATGTTGAGCTGTTTCGGCTGGCCGTTGACAAGCGCCACCAGGTTGATACCGAAGCTGTCCTGCAGCTGGGTGTTCTTATAAAGAAGGTTCAGAACGACATTGGCATTGGCGCCGCGCTTCAGTTCGATCACGCCGCGCATACCGTTCTTATCGGATTCGTCGCGAACGAAGGACATGCCGTCAATTTTCTTTTCAGCGACGAGCTGAGCGATCTTCTCAAGGAGCAGACGCTTGTTGACCTGATACGGAATCTCGTCGATGATGATGGATTCGCGGTTGCCATTGTCCCATTCTTCAATGTGGGTCTTGGCACGAATAATCGCTTTGCCTCGGCCGGTGCGATAGGCCTCATGGACATCGGACAAACCGTAAAGAATGCCGCCTGTGGGGAAGTCCGGAGCCGGCATGACTTTAATAATTTCGTCGATGGTGCATTCAGGGTTACGAAGCACCAGCAAGCAGGCGTTCACGGTTTCACGCAGGTTGTGCGGAGGAATGTTCGTTGCCATACCGACCGCGATACCGGCGGAGCCATTGATCAGAAGCTCTGGGAACACTGTCGGAAGAACGGTCGGCTCTTTCTGCGTGCCGTCGTAGTTCGGAGCGAAATCAACTGCGTCTTCATCCAGACCGCGGAGCATTTCGGAAGAAAGCTTCTTCAAACGAACTTCGGTGTAACGCATAGCAGCGGCGCCGTCACCGTCGACAGAACCGAAGTTGCCCTGGCCGTCGACCAACGGATAACGCATGGAAAAGTCCTGAGCCATACGAACGATTGTTTCGTAAGCTGCGACGTCACCGTGAGGATGGTACTTACCGATCACGTCACCGACCACACGAGCAGACTTCTTATGCTGTGTGTTCCACATGTTGTTCAATTCGAACATCGCGAAGAGCACACGACGGTGAACGGGTTTTAAACCGTCACGCACGTCGGGCAGTGCTCGGCCCATGATCACGCTCATCGCGTAATCAAGGTAGGAGCGCTTCATTTCATCTTCCAGAGAAATCGGCTCGGCCTTATTTACCTGCTGGCGAATGAGATTCCAGTCAGGCGTGTTCTCGCGGCGGCTGCGGGAGCGACTTTTCTTTTTCTCGCCCTCCCCGGCGTCGCCGGACTCTTCAGCCTGATTCTCGAGTGTCTCAGAACCGGTCTCATCAGAGATGTCCTGCTCCTGCTCTTCTTTGTCTTTTTCGTTTTCGTTGTTGTGGTCGTTGTCAGCCATCTAACAAATCCTTCTTAATGCGTCCGGGCTAACGGACTGTAAAAATAACCCGTCAATTTTAGTGGACTTAACAGCTCTGTGCCTCAAAACGCTTATAAATCGTTTTTAGTGTGCTATCGTAATACGATACTATCGAGAGGCGTTACTATGAAAAATCTGGAAGCATTGCACCCCGGCATGGTTCTCAAGACCATGTTTCTTGAGCCTCTAAAACTTTCCGTTTACCGAGTCGCAAAAGACATTCACGTTCCTCAGACGCGCCTGAGTCAAATTATTGCCGGAGAGCGCGCTATCACACCGGACACTGCGCTGCGGCTTTCGAAATACTTCGGCCTAGAAGAAATCTTTTGGCTCGAGCTGCAGGCGGTCTATGATTTGGCAAAGCAAAAGGCGCTAATGAAGGAAGAGTTGGACGCCATTCAGCCGTTTCAACCGAAAAACCTCTAATTTCTAATAGGAGAAGAATATGCAGACCGAAAAACTCCTTCTTCCCCGCTGGATCATTCCGCTTGAGGGCGACACTGAAGTTCTGGAGAACTATGGCCTGGCAATTGAAAACGGAAGAATTGCCGCGCTGATCCCGCCTGCAGATCTCAAGAACGTTGAAGCCAAAGAAGTCTTTGAGCTCCCCGATAACGTGGTTATGCCAGGCTTTGTGAACTGCCATACCCATGCTTCCATGAATCTTCTCCGCTGCGTGGGCCCTGATCTCACAACGCCTAACTGGCTCACCAAATGCATTTGGCCCATTGAAGGGCAGCTGATGAGTCCGGAATTCGTCTATGACGGTGCCCTGCTCGGAGGCGCTGAAATGCTCCGAGGAGGTACAACGACGTGCCATGACATGTATTTCTTCCCGGATTCTGCTGCCAAAGCGCTGAGAGAAGTCGGACTGCGTGTCGTTCAGGGTGCGTTTGTAATCAAGTACCCGAATGCTGAGTACAAAGGAGAAGAAGATGCTTTGAGCGGCGCCCGAGCACTCGCCGCACGTCACAAAGACGATCCCGGCCTTTCTATCAATATTGCACCGCATGCTCCCTATTCCGTCACTGCGGAAGCTTTGCAGGCATCCATGCGGTTAGCCGAAGAGCTGGACACAACCTGGCAGATTCATCTCTCCGAGACCGAAGAAGAAAAACAGAACGCCATAAAAGAATTCGGGTGCTCTCCGGTGGAATATTTGGCCAAATTAGGCTGCCTGAATGAACGGACGATTGCCGTGCACTGTGTTGCTCTTTCCGACCGCGACATCGAACTGCTTGCCGAAAGCGGCGCATCCGTCGTCCACTGTCCCGTGAGCAATATGCGGCTCGGCTGCGGCGCAAGTCCCGTCGTCAAACTTTTAAAGGCCGGCGTCAACGTTGCCTTGGGAACCGACGGTGCAGCGAGCGCCTGCTCTCTGAGCATGTTCGAGCAAATGCGGACGGCAGGTCTCATCGCTAAGGGATTTTCTCAAGACCCGACGGAGCTCACGGTCAATCAAATTATTCGTATGGCAACAATAAACGGAGCTAACGCGTTAAAATTGCATTGTGACGTGGGCTCCCTTGCAGTTGGGAAGCTCGCGGACCTAGCTGTCATTGACATGTCACAGCTTGTAACTATGCCCGTTTTGGATGTGTTATCAAACGTTATTTACGCGGTTGAAGCACAATGCGTACATCAGGTTTGGGTGAGCGGTTCCCTTGTTGCAAATATACAACAGGAAAAATTACTTAGGCCTGATCGGGGCAAGTTACTTACAAAAAGTAATATCATGTCGTGGCAGAATAGGGTGTGTGAGATACTACGGGACGATTTTAATTAGCGGACCGGTGGTTATACACTCGGAATGCATAGCGGCCGATCCCTGAATTTGCCGTATGTTGTGTGGTTTTACTGCATCAAAAGAGGAAAATGATGAATACAAAGACAAAATTCGGAATGCTTATCGCTTCTGTAGCGTTAGCTGCTTCCGGTGCTGTTTGCGCAGCTGATGCCCCTGCTAATCCTTATGTTCAGGCAGCCGGCCAAACATTGATGACTAATTTCGGCCTGTGCGTCCGCACCGGCTATTGGACTCCTGCTCTGGCAGAAGCCCAGGGCGCTCTTGGCCAGAACTGCCAGTGCGACACAGACATTATTAAGTGCGAAGCCGGCGCAGAAAGAGTTACTCTTTCTGCCGACACACTCTTCGCCTTCAACAAAGCCGTTCTGAAACCCGAAGGCATCGCCAAGTTGACAGAACTCACAAGCCGTATGTCCGGCTTGACACTTGACGTTGTCATGATCAATGGCTACGCCGACCGTATCGGCGGTGCTGCCTACAACCAGAAACTGTCTCAGCGTCGTGCAGACGCCGTCAAGACTTTCTTGGCTGAACACGGCGTTCCTGCTGCTCGTATCCACGCCGAAGGCAAAGGCCAGGCTGACCCTGTCGTCAACTGCCCGAATCCTTCTGCTAAGGGCGAAATCAAGACATTCAAACAGTTGATCGAATGCCTGCAGCCGAACCGTCGTGCCGTTATCGAAGTTAAGGGCACACGCAACAAGTAATCTATTGCATTAACTTGTAAAAAAGGGGTCGTTTGCGACCCCTTTCTTTTTGTCATGACCGAACATCCCAACGTTTATTTATTTGATCTTGACGGCACATTGCTGGATTCTGCGCCGGATCTAGCGGCAGCGGCTAATCATCTTCGAGAAGTCCGAGGTTTGACGCCCCTCCCCTTTGAGACGCTTCGCAAAACCGCATCCAGCGGCGCACGAGGCCTTCTTGGTGCGGCTTTCGGCATCCACCCGGATGATCCTGGCTACGCTGAAATGGTCAAAGAGTTTTTGGACTATTACGAAGCCCATATGGCGGAGCACTCTCATCTTTTTGAAGGCGTTCCGAAAATGATTGACAACATCAAAGCTCAAGGAGCAAGCTGGGGCATCATTACCAACAAGCACGCCCGCTTTGTTCATCCTTTAATCAAATTCCATAAGCTCGAACCAGCTGTGGTCGTGTGCGGGGACACGCTCAAAGTTTCCAAACCGAACCCCGAACCGATTCTTTTTGCTCTGAAAAGCATTGACGCGAAAGCTTCTGAGGCCATTTATGCCGGCGACGACAAACGAGATATTGATGCAGCCAACGAAGCTAACGTTTTCTCGGTTGCCGTGAAATGGGGATATCTCGGTTCACCGCAGCCTGTCGAGCTGTGGGGCGCAGATCTCATTGTGCACAATCCGAGCGAAATTTTAGAGATCAAGCTTACAAAGTAGTCATACTTTTGCCTATGTCGGAAGTCTTTTTATTCCGCTAAGCGAGGGAACGATATGGGCAAAAAACTTTGGATAACAACCGGAATCATCGGAGCCTTGGCAGCCGCCTACACAGCCGGCGGCTTCCTTGGTGTCCCTTACGGAGTGAACTGGGCGCTTAAAAAATACGCCGAACCGATTGTCGGGCGCACGATCACAACGCAGGAAGTTAAATTCAATCCTTTCACACTGCAGTTTTCTGTTAAGGGACTGAACGTCCAAAAAGACGGAGAGCCGGCTTTGCTTTCCGTCGGATCTCTGCAAACCAAAGTTCTGTGGGATTCTCTTTTCAAACTGTCTCCTTTGGTGCAGTACATCACGATTGACGGCCTCAACAGCACCGTAATCCGTACGGGGCTGGACACTTTTAACTTCAGCGACATCATCCAACGCATTCAGGAAATGCCGACTTCACCGGAAGAAGAGAAGAAGGATGACAAGCCGCTGCAGTTTTCTATCGGCAACATCAAGCTGACGAACTCTTCAATCACGCTTGATGACAAGTTCAGACACAAGGTTGATAAGGTTACCGACCTTAACTTTGCCCTGCCCCTCATCTCTAATTTCCAAAACGACGTCGACGTTCCTATCACGCCTGACCTGAAATTCAATTTCAACGGCGAGCCTTTCGCCATCAATGCCGAGAGTGTTCCGTTTACACCAGGCAAAAAAACCGGCGTGAACTTCACCGTCACCGGGTTAAACCTGGAGAATGCGGCTTCCTTTAATCCGATTCCTCTGAATGTCAAAGTTACCAAGGGCACAATGGACTGTGCCTTCAACCTGGACTTTGAGAAAAAACAAGGCGAAGAGAACGCTTATCTGCGTCTAAAAGGCACCGTCAAGATGAAAGACGTGGGCCTCGAAGACGAGCTCGGTAAAGCCTATCAAATCATCGGCGTCAAAGAGATCGATGCAAACTTGAAAGAGTTTGCTTTCTTCCGCCAGAATCTGGATATTGGAGAAATCCAGATTCATAATCCTTCAGTTGTTGTTATTAGAGACAAAGACAGCCTGAATTTGGTCCAACTGCTGACGCATATCGTTAAGGAACAAAAGGCCCAGGCTAAACAAGACGCGAAGGAAGCTAAGGAAAAAGCAACCCTTCCAGAAGACGAAAAGAAGACGCCGAACGATTGGACCTGGAACATTGATAAGGTCAGCGTCCGCAACGGAATGATCAACTTCACGGATACCACCAATAATTTCAAACGTCCGGTTACGAACGTTAATGTCTCGCTCGCCCCGATTAACGGTAAAAACGGCACTCGGACTTCTATCGATGCCTCCGTCGGCGCTATCGGCGGTCATATCCAAGCAAACGGCGGGATAGTTATCACGCCCTTCAGCATGGATCTGAATCTGCAGAGCAGCGGATTATCCATTGCTGATCTGACTCCGTATATTTCTCAGTATTCCAGCGCCCACGTCACGCAAGGTACGTTCAGCAACAAGAGTGAACTCAAGCTAAATCTAGCCAAAGACGTTTCCTTCTCTTACACCGGCAATGCAGATGTTGCATCGCTGAACGTGACAGACAAACAAGGCGCAGCAGCTGTTTCGCTTAAGAATCTTGCCGTTGGCGGTATTAGTGTTTCGGGACTTTCTCCACTGCAAATTTCACTTGGCACCATTGCGCTTACGTCGCCTAACGTGAATGTCGTCATGAACAAAAACGGAAGCATTAACTTGGCGTCCTTAGGCACTCCGAGCAACGCTCCGGCGCCTGCAGCTACGACGGACAAGCCGGCCGCTTCTAAGCCCCAGCCTAAAGCTCAGGCAAGTTCCGGCTCATCTTCTGCTCCGGCCATCAATGTCGGAAAGATCACGCTGACAGACGGCCGTGTACGCTACACGGACAACAGTATTGAGCCTACTTTCAAGCTCAATGCCTCCAACCTTGCTGGCTCTTTGAGCAATTACTCCACGACGACCAAAGGCAATGCCACCGTGGATGTGAAGGGTCTGTTGAACGGCACGCCGATGAATATTTCCGGCACGATCAATCCGTTTGAATCGAAGCTCAAACTCGCGATGAAAGGCGAAGTGACCTCACTGTCGCTGCCGGCCTTCTCTCCGTTCTCGGCTAAATTCACCGGTCATCCGATTGAAAAAGGTCTGTTAACTTACAAGGGCGCCTTTGACATCAATCAAGATAAACTCACCAGCGAAAATGCACTTGTGATCAATAAACTTGAATTCGGTTCGCAGGTTCCTGATGCGAAGGACGCTTTACCGGTCGGCTTGGCGGTTTCTCTTCTGCAGGATCGTCAGGGACAGATCGATTTGAATATTCCGGTCTCGGGCTCCTTAGATGATCCCGAATTCTCGGTCGGCGACATTATTGTCAAAGTCATTGTAAACCTGATCAGTAAAGCCGTTACTGCTCCGTTCGCACTTATCGGCTCGATGTTCGGCGGCGAAGACATGGATTTGAACAACCTGCAGTTTGCCAGCGGCAGCGCTCGTTTAGATGAAAAGACGATCAAGGCCCTCAACATCGTGGCGAAAGCTATGCAGGATCGTCCGGGCATCAAGATTCAAATCATCGGTATGGCTTCTGAAAAGGAAGACGGCGAAGGTTTGAAAGAACAACTGCTGATGCGAGATATGCGTTATGCCATTTATCGCGACACAACTTCCGCGACGAATGCGAAGGTTTTGACGGCTGCACAAATCGATAAGGCGATTAAACAGCTCTACAGCGAATCGACTGCGCCGAACAGACCAAAGAATGCCGATATTGAGCAGATGAAAGCCTTCCTCATGAAGAACCAGCGTGTAGCCACTGCCGATCTGAAGCAGTTGGCCGACCGCCGAGCTGCAGCCGTAAGGAACTACTTGATTCAGAAAGAAAAAGTCGCTGCGGATCGACTGTTTATTTCGACATCCGAGACTCAGCGCGGCGATCAAGTTGTGCCAGGTGTTGCCTTGGGTCTGCAAGATTAATCTTGACTGGGAGGACGGTCTTTAATAAAATTACCAATCCTCGTGGGGGCGACCTGGTTTCGACAGGGGCCATGAGATATTTGGACGCGTGCCGAGGTGTGAGTTCCTCGCTAAACCGCTTACAAAAATATAAACGCCAACGATGAGCGTTTCGCTCTCGCCGCTTAATTTCCGGTGAGACGCTGCGACCGGTTCGCTTCTAGGCCGGGTCCCGCAATGGACGGCAGCGACATATCATAGGAGCTAGTTCCTGCAGGAGTTGTGACTGCGGGAGCGAAACTTAGCAACTGGCCGGCAACTGGCATCGCTAGTTTGCAGGGTTGCCGGTAAGAACTAAGTGAATTAGCTACGCACGTAGAGGCTGGTATTGATAGCTTCTGGACGCGAGTTCGATTCTCGCCGCCTCCACCACAAGACATCGTTGAGCAGGTTATCCGATTGGATGCCTGCTCGATTTTTATGTAAAGCGCCGAGAATCATTCTGCCCTGTCTTTCGAGCCTCATAAAACGCTTTTAATGAATTGAGCGGTAACCCTGACTTCAATTGTGAAAAGAATGAAGCTCATTAGCTCAATTGTCTCTTATCTTAAGGAAGAAAAATTTTTCACCTTCCATTAAGGTTACGACGCTAGTAAAAGTCAGCTCTTCAAAGGCATAAAAATAAGGCGATGTTAAAGTAAAATATTGATAGAGAGGCGACTTCTACCTCTCTATTTTATTTATTGTGCTAATTTTATATCTAATGGTTTAAATAGCTCTATATAGTTGGTATCCAAAGTTTTTCTCTTTCCCTTAGCGTCAATGTAAGTAATTTTAGATACTTCTATATATTTAGTTTCATACAAAACATCATTTGAAATTTCATTCAAAGTAATACGTTTAGAAGAAGGGATACAAATCATCTGGATAAATTCACCTTCTGAAATACTGGTTTTTAACTGTTTAGTTTCTAAAACCTTATTATCTTTACCAATGAATTTTAAAGTAATTACTAAGTTCTTATAAGCTTCACAACTTGAAACTTCAAAAGTTAAATCGGAAACCCCGTGACCAAGGAATTGCTCACCTACATGGGAGATAGTTAACGCAGAAGCATTAGAAATAGAAAAAAATAAAGATAAAGATAAAAGCAGTTTCTTCATAAAAAATCTCCTTAAAAATCGACAGTCTACCCCCCCCCATCAAAGTCAATTAGAGGAAATACTTAGGGAAGGAGGGTGTAGGATATGGAGGTGATCGGATTTTTTTAAGGAAGAATCTTATGAGATTGTTTAAAATTGGTTTTCTAAATAATTCCAATAAAATAAGAACGTGTTCTCAAGTAGGTTACGATTTGCTTGGATCTCATTATTTTAACTTTGTGGAGAATTTAGATCCAAACACTTTTATTGTTGAGACTATAAAAGAATGTTCCTTGGAAGAAATTAAGACATTTTTAGATGCTCTAACAAAAACATATTCAGAAAACCCACCTTTATTTAAGGTAATCTGCGGCTACAAGGAAGTTCCTCCTGATTACTTCTCTTGATATAGAAAACTTTTAACCCATCAAAAGCAAAAGTATACTGAGGATGATCTAAATGGTGTTTTTGTGTAGAAAAATACCATCCTCCATCGATTTTAATCTCTTTCCCTGTTTCTTTGTTGATATAAGTGCCTTTTGGAATTTCAAAACACAATTCATCATCTAGTTCTAGACCATCTGCTAGTTTCATAAGTTAACTCCTTCTTAAAACAGGAATTGGATTCCTGTGTGATAATGTTTTACACTTTGTATAGGTATTTACACTATTTACAAAGTCTCTGAAAATAACTTCCTTCTCTTCGAAGGAACCTTTTGAGTAATTGACTAAATTGTTCCAAACAATATAGTTATTCAAATACTTAGTTGCTACTCCATGTCTTGAACGTATAAATTCTTTCAGCTTTCCGTGATAGTTGTTGATATGCTGAATGTTAAAAATACCTTCGGTTCTCTTTTTAGCTCTTATTTGTACAAGATCCAGTGAATTTATTTCAGAAAAGATTTTGTAAGAATAATTTTTATCAGTAACTAAAACTGAGTTTTCTTCAATTCTTTTATCCAGTACGTTTCTTATGTCCATTAAATTTGGTTTGCCAAGATTGCTGATTTTTGCAAAAGATAAACCATCTCTATTTACAGCACTAGGAACGCAAACTTGATCTTTACTCAAACCGCGTTTCTTAATTTTGTTACCTCTTACTCCTCTTTTATAACTCTTACGTGGCATAGTAAAAGAGGATTTCTTGTGATTACCTTTAAATGAAAGCCTGAAAAAAGTTTCGTCCGCCTCTACAATTCCATCCAACCTCACAGAATTTGCCATCTGCTGTAAAGCATCTAATATTTTGTGCCGCCAGTCAAAAGAGGTTTTAAGAGAAATTCCACATTCCCTTGCAGTTTGTCTTAACGGCATTTTGTTCATCATGCAATTTATGTACTTATGCCATGTGGATAACTCCTGTTTGGTATAGGCCAATAAAGAATTAGTGGTTACACAGAAAGTCTTTTTACAGCCTTTGCATAAATATCTTTGCTGGCCTTTGTGAGTACCGTTTTTGACAATATGAGTATTGCCACAATGAGGGCAAATTAATTTCTTTGGAAACCGAAGTTTTGCTAGGTATTCTTCTTTAGTTTCAGGCGTAAATGTTGAAACTTGTGGGACTTTTACGGAAAGACTAGCAAGAAACTTTTGCTTTTCTTCTTTTGACAACTCACTGAAAAGTTGAAGTAAGGTATTAATGTTTGACACATCTAACTCCTTGTTTTTCATATTATTAATTATAAAATAAGGAGGGGTCAATATCAATATTTTACT
>ENA-UONZ01001338-UONZ01001338.1-human-gut-metagenome-genome-assembly--contig:-C93old-NODE-1338-length-28547-cov-11.909729_pt1 | contig 28547 bp, 25 predicted proteins | sample MGYA00242468_ERZ724015 | MGnify/ENA metagenome assembly ERZ724015
CTTAGATTTAGAATCAATTTCAATCCACGCACCCCGCGAGGGGTGCGACCTCCTAGCATTGCGACAACTGGGGCAACGCTTAGATTTCAATCCACGCACCCCGCGAGGGGTGCGACGTACAAATCAATCCCTCTTTAAAACGCCCCAACAAAATTTCAATCCACGCACCCCGCGAGGGGTGCGACAGCAAACTTTACCAAAGAGCAGGGAGTTTGCTTGGCTCAATTTGCTTATTTGCACAAGGGGAAGAAGGCTGAGCATACAAAAACAAACGCGCCTATGCTCCATTAAGCTTTCCTTTATGCTTTTTGGGTGCGAACCGGCCGGAGAAGGCGTGTCATCTTGGACTTCGCACGCTACAAAATCAAAGGTTCGTCTGGAAGGTAGGTCTGCTTACAGCCAAAGTGCTCGATCTTCTGCTCATAGCGATTTCCCAGGGAATAAAAGCGGAGACTGTCCCGTTCGGGGTCCATGATTGCGCACAGCTTGGCTTGAAGCAGCTTGTACTGGGCCGGATCCAGCTTGCACTCAAAGACGGAGTTCTGAACCCGCTGGCCGTAGTTGACGCACTGCCTGGCGATCTGCCGCAGGCGTTTGCGCCCGGCGGCATCCGCTGTATTGACATCGTAGGTAATCAAAACCAGCATAATGGCCTCACTTCCACAAAAAGGGTGGATAGGCGTCCAGATCGCCGCGGAGGCAGCGGGCCAGAAGCAGCGCCTGGAGATAGGGAACCAGTCCCCAAGAGAGCTTTTCCTGGAGATAGGGGTGGGTCAGAGGCTCCTTTTTCCGCTCCTGCCAACGCTTCAGAACGGCTCTGCGGCCAGAGTCGCTCAAAAAGACCGCCCCATTCTCCAGAAAATCAAAGTCCTGCCGCCCCACCATTCGGTTGTTTATCAGGGTTAAAACGAACCGGTCGGCCATACAGGGGCGCAGCTCCTCCATCAGATCCAGGGCCAGAGAGGCTCTGCCAGGGCGATCCCGGTGGAGGAAGCCAACATAGGAATCCAGCCCCACGCTCTCCAGTGCGGAGGCGCAGTCGTGCGAGAGCAGACTGTAGACAAAGGAGAGCAGGGCGTTGACAGGGTCCCGCGGCGGACGGCGGCTGCGGCTTTGGTAGGAAAAGAGGGGCTTTTCACCCAAAATCAGCTGGTCGAACTGACCAAAATAGAGGGTTGCTCCGGCGCCCTCCAGGCCGCGCAGATGCTCGAGAGAGGCGGCCGCGGCGATTTGGGGGAGAAGCTCTTTCAGATGAGACGCGGAGGCCGTCAGGCTGGCGGCGTCCAGCCGGAGCCCGTGATCCCTTCGGGTGCGCTCGATACTCCAGCGGGCGTTATAGACCTTGCCGAAGATCATACTGCGGGCAATGCGGCAGCTGGCGGAGGGTTCGTCCGCCGTGCGGTACTGGACACGCCGGAGCAGGACGTTTCCCGAGGTGCTCCCGGCGATCCGGGCCAGAAACCGCCCGCGCGGCGTGCAGAAGGCCAGAGAGATTCCGTGCTCTGCACAGGCGCCCATCAGGGCGGGAGAGGCACCGGGGTAGGAGAAGGAGATAATGCCGCTCAAGGTATGGAGCGGGTAGCGGGCGGCCTCCTGATGCTCCCGGCTGGCGACCACATTTTCGCCGTCCAGGGACAGATAGATGTCCTCCGAGGTCACGAAGAGGGTGTTCAACAGATGTATCATGGCGTTTCCTCCATGGCCCGGTTCAGATAATCGGATACGGACTCCCGCCGGATCAGCTGCGGCAGGCACAGCTCCTTCAGAGAACAGGCGCCGCAGAACTTGCCCGGCCTGGCTTTGGGGGTGTGGCCCCGCCGGAAGAGCTGGTGCATCTCCTCTGCGGCGGACTGAACCTGACGGCGCAGCTCTGGAGAGAAGCGCACCGGAGTGCGCCGGCGGGTTTCGCCATAGTAGAGCGCGCCCTCCGGGACGGGGCAGCACAGCATTTCCTCCAGACACATGGCCTGGGCGCACAGTTGAAGCTCGTCCGCCTGGTGAGGCTTTGGCCGGCCGCGCTTGTACTCCACGGGAAAGGGCAGCCAGCGGCCCTCCTCGCCCGCGAGGGGGACGCCCTCCGGCGCGGCGCGAAATTCGACCACGTCGCACTGGCCGGACAGTCCCAGGGTAGGGGAGGCCACCGCCAGACTGCGGAGAACCAGAGTATCGCCCCGCCGCTCCCGAAGGGAGGCGTCGTGGGCACGCTCATGGAAGAGCTGGCCCTCTATGGTGCGCAGATTTTCCTGCCACTGCTGTTCCAGATGGATCAGCGCCCACTGGCGGCGGCAGAAGGCAAAGTGCTGAAGGCCGGAGAGGGGGAGGAACTCCTCCTCACGGAAGTTCACCCCATCCGCCGGCAGGTGATTCCGGCGGGGAGGGCGGCCTCGTCCACCGTGACGGAGTAATCCTGATAGGAGCGGGCAGGGGCGGGATCACCGGGATCCCTCCGGGTGGCATGTACCGCTTCAAAGAGCTTCCAGGCCGGGGCGCAGCCCAGCTCGCTGTCGTGCTGGAAGACAATCAGCTCCCGCACGGCCATCTTGCCCCGTGCGGCGGAGTGGTCGTGCTCGAACATATTGAGGATTGCCTCCCACAGCAGGGACAGATCCTCCTCGGAGAAGCCGGTGGTCTTGCGGGCCAGGTTGGCGGAGACGTAGCCCTCGCAGCGATAGAGACCATAGGGGATCACATACTTTCTCCCCATCTCAGTGCCCTTTTTCTCCGCGTCGGCCTCGGTGGTGATGGCCACGCGGGTGATGGTGACCTCCTGAGGAATGACGGGTTCCACGCTGCGGGCAAAGCCCAGCTGCACCGGCCCCCGCACCTGGCCGCAGTTGAGAGCGGCCTTCACAAAGGTGGTCATCACCGCGCCGAAGGTGCGCACATCGTAGAAGTTGGCGCACATCCAGTCCCGGACTTTCCGATCCAGGTCGGGATCGGCCTTTTTCTTTTCCTTGACGGTTTTTTCGTCCACGTCCAGGGCGGCGTAGGCCTCGGCGTCGCTGCGGTTGAGAGGCACGCCGTCCTTGACATAGATGCGGTAGCCGGTGGCGTCCTCCTTCACCGTCTCCACATAGTTGCGGATCTTCCGCTTCAGGCACACGTCGGTGACAATACCCAGGCCGGTCTCCGGATCCACCCGGGGCATATTGCCCGCGTCCGGATCCCCGTTGGGATTGCCGTTCTCCACGTCGAACAGGATGACAAATTCATAGCGGTTTTTGATAGGCTCGGACATATTACTTCTCCTCCTTCTTCTGATAGCGGGCCTGAGTCTGGAAATAGTAACCCAGCTGGAACGAACCCTGCTGGGGGAGATTCAGGTGGGCGGGGTATTCCGTACCCAGCTTGGAGAGCAGCTCGGTCATCTGCTTCTCATAGGCGATGGAGAGACCGCGGTTGGCGGCGTTCAGCTTTTTCAGATGCTTCTGAGCCAGATTGACCAGGACGGGGAATACCGCGGCAGGGGTAGCCGACGCTCCGCTGAAATACTTGTCGCGGATGGTGGCGTTGATGCCGGGGTTGGCAGCGGCCTGGACGGCCTCCAGCACGGAGAACAGCCGCCCCAGGAGATAGGGGACATTGGTGGCGTCAGGATTGAGAGACACTTGTAAGACCTCCTCCGGTATATCAGGATGTTCGCGGCCGGTACTCTCGGCCAGCTTTGTGTAATAGGCTTTCAGAATGGCGGCCCGGCCCCGGGTGACCTCCCGTTCCGCCCGGATGCGGAGGGCGACGCCGTTGAGCAGGGTGGCCGGATATCGGGTGTCGTTCAGCACCGCCCGCAGAACCTCGCCGGCCAGATCGGGGGCGGGGGACTTGTCCCGGGCGTTCTGGTTTACCGTCTCGTCCAGCAGCTTCCAGATGGGCAGGGTCTCAAACTTGTCATAGGAGGGGCGAATGATCTCCAGCCGCCGGTAGTGGGACTGGATGTGTTCCAGGAATCCCCGGAAGGTATTGTGGAGGAAAAAGCGCACTGACAGCCGGGCGGCGTTGGGGGAGAGGCCTAGGATATAGAAATCCATGTTGGGGTCGAGCTTGTCCTCCTGAAAGTCCACGGGGATTCCCTGGCACAGCTGTGCGGTCATGCCGCGGAGATCCGCGGCGCTGTACGGCGTCGGCGCCCCCAGCAGAGCCCCGCCGAAAAAGGCCTGGTAGGCGTCGCCGCCGCCTTTGGCCCAGCAGACGACGGTGGCGTCCCCGAGCCGGTAGACGTGCTCCCGGTCGGCCAGCAGGTAATTGAGGGCGGCCGTATAGGCGAAGGCGGCGTATTTGCCGGTAGGGGCGTTGAGGTTCTGCTCCTTGCCGTAGGAACAGAACGCCGGTGCGTTGAAAGAGACCAGAGCTGCGCCGCTGGATTGGGCGCCGGACACATTCTTGATGGCCGGGTGAACGGACTCCACCGGCCCTTCCTCGCCGGTGACGAGGCAGATACCTCTTGGGCTGTCGGTATCGGCGCGATAGCGGCGCTCCCAGGCACGCCGAATCTCGGGATCTTCATGGATATAGCTTCCATTATAACGGAAGAGCAGATTGGCCCCGGACAGTATGTCCTCCCGATACTCTGCCAGAGCGGGATGCTCCAGTGTATACTCCGGGATCCAGGTGCGGAAGAAGGCCAGCAGGGCCTGAGCGGAGGGGGAATCCACACTCCCCAAAACAGAGGTATGAAGCGCCTTGCAGGCGGCAAAGCACGCAAGGGAGCGCTGAGGGTTGCCCTTATTGTCTGCGCCCAAAATGTAGCCGGAGTTATCGCACAGAAAATTGGCGGCGATCCCTACTGTGCGTTTGACCGGAGCAGGGAGCGTGAGCACCTGGGGGGCGAGCACAGTCTTTTTCCCTCGGAGCTGCTCCGTCTGAATGGACGTAACCTGCTCTAGCGTCCCGTCTGCGGCGATAGAGAGTGCATAGGAGGCCTTGACCGGCCCCCAGCCGGGGCCGGCAAGCACGCCTGCCTGCACCAGAGTTTCGTAATACTGGGTCAACGCCTGCAAAATCATCCCCGCACCTCCCCGCTGTCCCGGGCGGGCACCTCCAGCACCCCGTCCCGCAGGGTGCCGCAGAAGAACAGGGGGCGGATATCCTCCGGATTTGTATAGTCCATATCCCACAGGATCCAGCCCAGATCGCGCTCTCCCAGCAGCTCCTTCGGGCAGGGGGGTAGCTCCTCACACCAGTGGAAATGGGCGGGAAACTCACGGCAGCCAAAGCAGGGCTGGTGGTAGAACTGCCCCTTTTTGATGCGGCGCTTGACAATGTCCTGAAACTTGCCCGGATTATCTCCGGGGGCGGCCTGACTGGTCATGTCAAAATGGGCCTCAATGACATACCGCACATCCCGCAGCAGCAGGGCGGCCCGCTGCTGAATGTCGTCGGATGTGCACAGATACAGCTCTCCCTTGCCCCGCTCCATCACCGTCCGGGCCGAGCGGGCGGAGAGAGTGGACTTGACCTCGTTGCGCCGCAGGTTGGTGAAGCGGATGGGAGCGCACACATGGATGCGGTCGATGATCCACCTCAGCCCAGGATGCCAGTAGATGGCCTCCACCAGCCCCCGGGCGGCGGAGGGGGTCATGATATCGTAGCTCACCCGTTCTACTTTCATCTCCGGGCGGGTAAAGAGGGCATAATCCCCCCAGACCTCCAGCTGAATGGACATAGGCGTTCACTCCTTTCATAATACATAATATATTGTTTGGACAGGGGAAGCACCGGCAGACGGAGTAGAGAGTGAATGAGACCTCACGTCTGCCCGGCGTTCCATCCTGCGTCTATTCATTTAGACGACTATATTATACATCAGAGTTAGTCATCTGTCAAACTATTTAAAATACATATCTATGAATTTTTGTTGACACATGTGATATAATATTTTCTGTCGCAACATGCGTGGATTGAAATATAGAAATGTATATTAATTAGGAGGCACAGGGGAGCGGAGACGGAAGCGTCTCCGCTCCCCTGCTGTTTAGACAAAGAAGGCTTTCCCACAGTCCGCCTCCAGGGACAGCCCGGTTTCCTCTGAATAGAGGGACAGGGTGGCAAGGATGGCGGAGCCATCCTCCAGCCGCTCCAGATCCCCGGCCTGGTCCAGGGCGGCGAAGTGGTTTTCGTAGATAGATACGCCGTATTGGCCGAGCTGGCGGAACAGCGCCCGGCTCCGCTCTCCGGCCCGAAGCCGTCCGACCAGCTCCGCGCCCGCGCCCAATGGGATGTAGACCGTCCGGGTGGGGCTGTCGATCATGTGGAAGCGCTCCGCCACGGACTGGAAGGGGAACAGCTCCGTGCGAATCTTGGGCAGAATACCATATATGTCCTGCGCTTCCGCCCCCTTCAGCTCCAGCAGCGTATGGAAGTAGGCCTGGATCGCCTCCCGGGAGGCGATGTCGTCATACTGCTCCAGCACCATGCGGCCCGCGCCGATGGCGGTCTGGAACAGAGGCGGCGGGGCGGCCTCCCCCCGGAAAAGGGTGACGATGCTCTCCGAGACGGGGCGCTTGCCCTCCCGGTTGCACCGGCCGGCGGCCTGGAGGATGGAGTCCAGGCCCGCCTCTTCCCGGAACACGGCGGGAAAGTCCACATCCACCCCGGCCTCAATCAGGGAGGTGGAGATCACCCGGCAGGGGAGCCCCTCCCGGAGCCGGCGGCGGATCTCCTCCAGCTTGGCGCGCCGGTGGGCGGGATACATGAGGGTAGAGAGGTGAAAGTTCCCCTCGCCGGAGAGCCGCGTAAAGATCTCCTGGGCGCTCTTGCGGCTGTTGACAACGCAGAGCACCTGCTCGTGCTGCTGGAGCTGTCCGGACAGTGTATCCCAGTCCAGCCGGCCCGCCTGGCGGAAGCACACCCGGCGGAAGGATTCCGGGGGACACAGCTCCGGCGGACAGAGCTCCACTGCCGGACGGCCGGGCAGAAACTCCGCAAAGAGCGGCCCCAGTGCGGGCTGGGTGGCGGTACAGAGGACGGCGGATGCGCCATAATGCTGAACCAGCTGGGCGATGGCGTGGACGCATGGCCGCAGGCAGGGAAGGGGGAGCAGCTGGGCCTCGTCGAAGAGAATGACGCTTCCGGCCAGGTTGTGGAGCTTGCGGCACTGGGAGGGGCGGTTGGCATAGAGGGATTCAAAGAACTGCACCGCCGTGGTCACCACCACGGGCATGTCCCAGTTCTCCGCGGCCTGGGCCAGGCGGACCGTTTTTGGAGTGGCCTCGGCGTCGATTTCATAGGCGGCGTTGGAGTGGTGCTCCAGCACGTTCTCCGCCCCCAGGATGGTTCGGAACTCCTGGGCGGTCTGCTCGATGATGGAGGTGTAGGGGATCACATAGATGATCCGCCTCAGTCCCCTGGCCCTAGCCTGGGCCAGGGCGAAGGCCAGAGAGGCCACCGTCTTTCCGCCCCCGGTGGGGACGGTGAGGGTAAACAGGCCGGGGGGCTGGGTTTTGCCCATCCGGATACACTGCTCCAGAACGGCGCAGCGGCGGGAGTTCAGCTCTCCCTGAGGGGGAAACCAGCCGGAGATATGGCGCTGGAGCCGCTCCCAAAGGTCATCCAGAGGGGCGGGGTGCTCCGGCCGGGGGGAGCCGTCCATAAAGGCCTCGGTGTCCAGGAAATCCGCGTCCGTCAGACAGGAAAACAGCATCCGGGTAAAGAACATCAGGGACAGCGGCTCCGCGCCGCAGGGGGGAGGAGCGGGGGAGGGGAGGGCGATCTCTTCTGTCCAGGGGGAGCAGTCGGGCAGCATGCCCCGTTCCGCGCGCTTCATCCGTCCCCAAAAGGTTCCGGCATCCGGGGAATCCCCCTGAGTGCCTCCGTCCGGGAGGCCGCCGTGGTGCCCCGCCGCCGCAAAGGCAGCCAGAGGCTGCCCCATACGCCAGCAGGCAAAGGCGCCGGCGGTGGCGTGATCCACCTTGGGGCCGCCGGCAAGGCGGCGCTGAAATTCCATGGAGTATTTTCCGAGGTCGTGGCTCAGGCCGGCCAGCCGACCCAGCTCCTCCGCGCCAAAGGGAGCGGCAAAGAGGGCGCAACGCTCCGCCGTCCCGTTGAGGTGCTCCGCCGCCGTCTGTTTCCGGCCGTCGCCGGCAATGTGGGCCAGATAGGTCATGGGAAAACTACCTCCGTTCTCAAATGTTTCTGAACGTAGAATACCGCCGGATAAGCCCGATAGACCGGACATTTTGCCGTAATGCCAACTATAACTATAGTTGATTTTGCGCAAAACCGCAAGTAGAGAGAAGAAAGAATTGTGCAGATAGCTATGGTCTGGGTGGCGCTTGTGTTATAGCGGGAATTGTGATAAAATAGCTCTGATTCTGTAGAAAAGGGGTGTGCCGTATGAGCGACACCGAACTTCAGTTCCGCACGTCCACCTTTGGCGGGTTTCAGAAGCAGGATGTGCTGAATTATATTGAGACGTCGAACCAGGAGCACCGGGAGAAGCTGGAGGCTGTCCGGCGGGAGCTGGCGGAAGCCGAGGCGGCCAAGGCGGCCCAGGTGGAGGAGACCGCCGCGGCCCAGGCCCAGACGGAGGCCAAGGAGAAGGAGCTCCAGGCCCTGCGGGAGGAGCTGGCCGCCGCCCACAAGGAGGCGGAGGAGCGCAAGCTGGAGATCTCCCTGCTGGAGGAAGAGCTGGAGAAGGCGAAGCAGCGGTTGGCCGATACCGAGGCCCGGCTGAAGGAGAGCGAGGAAAAGCTGGCCAAGGCTGGGCCGGCGGCGGCGGCCTATGAGAAGGTGAAGGACCGCACCGCCGGTATCGAGCTGGAGGCCCACTGCCGCGCCCAGGCGGTTCAGGCGGAGGCGGAGGAGCGCATCCGCAAGACACGGGCCGAGGTGGAGCAGTGGCTGAACCGGGTACAGGGGAATTACGGCCGCCTGCGCGCTGATATGGACGCGGCGGTTTCCAGGGCCTGTGGAGAGCTGGACCAGGTGCGGCAGACGCTGGAGCAGATCTCCGGGGAGCTGGCCCGCCAGGATGAGGGACTGGACAAGCTGACCAAGTCCTGCTGTGCCGAGCTGACCCACCGTGCACCGGACCCACTCCCACTGGATGAGAAATAAGCAAGCCGGCTGACCGAAGCCGCAGCATTTGTGTGGCAGGCTGATGTTGGAAATGCAATCAAATGGGGTGAGGATACGGAAATAGCGGAAGTGAAGGAACGGCAGCCTGCATTGCTCCAGCAGCTTCTGAAAATTTGGGAGCAGTCCGTGAGGGCAACGCACCACTTTTTATCCAGCCGTGAAATAGAACAGATCAAGGAATACGTTCCCGGGGCGCTGAATTTGGTTCCAGGGCTTGTCATCGCCAGAGAGGAAAGCGGAGCTCCGGTCGGATTTATGGGAGTAGATGGCGGCCGCCTTGAAATGCTGTTTCTCGTTCCGGACAAACGGGGAAACGGCTTGTGAAGGCTGCTCGTTGAATATGGGATGAAGCATTGTGGGGTTAAGAGCGTGACGGTCAATGAACAGAACCCAGAGGCAAAGGGTTTTTATGAGCACATGGGATTCTGTGTATATAAAAGGACAGACTGCGATGAACAGGGAGCGCCGTATCCCCTTCTATACATGGAGATTTCTCAACGGTGATGATAGGGGCACCGGGACGGGTGGACACAGTTCAGCTTACAGAGAAGACAGATAAGGGAAGAGCCCTTGCGCGGCCGCGCAAGGGCTCTTTTTCAGGGACAAACGCAGAGAAGCAGGCGGACGACCCACTCAGGGGCCTCGGGGAGCTGGGCGTGGATCATCTGGAACAGGACCTCGGGGGAGTAGCCGTGAAGCTGCTCCAGGGTGAGAGCCAGACCGGCGGCAGAGGAATATGCGTCCCGTCCGATAGCGAGGGTGGAGCCGAACGCAGTGCCCCCGGCGGCGTACTGCCCCACCGCCGCCCCGCCCAGGGCCGCATAGCCGCTGACAGCGCCGCCGCCGAAGGCAATTCCTAGGCTGAATGCCGCCCCGCCCAAGGCAGCCAGCAGGCCCACGGACAGGCCGCCGAGGGAGATCCCCCCAGCGGCGAGGCCGCCCAGAGCCAGCAGACCGGCGCTGAATCCGCCCAAGGTCAGCAGACCGGCGGAAAAGCCTCCGATGGCTATCAGGCCGGTGGCCACGTTGCCGATGGCGATGACCCCCTTGGCCCGACACAGACTGCGGTCACACAGATTGATATGAACCAGAGGAAGGCCGAAGAGAGTGCGGCGGCTGCGGAACTCATAGCTCCAGCCTGTATAGTAGTTTTGGATGACAGCCTGCTGAGGGGAAGGGGCTGCGGGCTTTTCGGGCTCGATTCCCCGCACCAGATAGTCCAAACTGACGACAAAATAGTCGGCCAAGGCGGACAGGTTGCCGAGATCCGGGGTGGCGGCCCCCGCCTCCCACTTCTGTACCGCCTGCCGGGAGACCCCTACGGTGTGGGCCAGCTCCTCCTGGGAAATGCCCCGCCCTTTGCGGAGCTGGTAGAGCCGTTCACGAAATTCCATGGTGATGAACCTCCTTTTTTCTTGGGCTCATCTTAGCAGAACGGCCCGGATAGACGCAACCAACCGGAGCATCCAATTTGACAACCAGCAGTAGCACCCCTTGGGGCGCAAGGGCTTCAAACCCGGCCAATGTCGGTGCGGAAGTGCATGTCCTGGAAGTGGATGTGCCCCGCGGCGGCGTAGGCGCTGTCGATCGCGGCGTTCAGATCCGGCCCGGTGGCGGTGACGCCCAGCACCCGGCCGCCGTTGGTGAACACCGTGCCGTCGTCTCCCAGTTTGGTACCCGCATGGAAAACCACGGCCTGCTGTCCGGCATCCTCCAGGCCGGTGATGGGCAGACCCTTGGCGTAGGAGCCGGGGTAGCCGCCGGAGGCCAGCACAAGGCAGCAGGCCGCCCCGTCCTTCCACCGGATGTTCAGATGGTCCAAAGTGCCGTTACGGCAGGCCAGGAAGATGTCCAGCAGATCGGTCTCCAGCAGGGAGAGCACCGCCTGGCATTCGGGATCGCCGAAGCGGGCATTGTACTCCACCACCTTGGGGCCGTCGGGGGTGAGCATCAGGCCAAAGTAGAGCACTCCCTGGAAGGGGCGGCCCTCCGCCTTGAGGGCGGCCACCGTGGGCAGGAAGATCTCCTCCATACAGCGGCGGGCCACCTCAGGCGTGTAGTTGGGAGAGGGGGAGATAGCGCCCATGCCGCCGGTGTTGGGGCCCTGGTTGCCGTCAAAGGCCCGCTTGTGATCCTGGGAGGAGGGCATGGGAACCAGATGCTCCCCGTCGCAGAAAGCCAACACGGTGACCTCCGGGCCGGTCATACACTCCTCGATGACCACCCTGGCGCCGGCCTGGCCGAACTTGCGGCCGTCCATCATGGAACGGGCGGCCTCCTGGGCTTCGGCTACCGTCTGGGCCACGATAACGCCCTTGCCCAGGGCCAGGCCGTCAGCCTTCACCACGATGGGCGCGCCCTCGGCCTCAATGTAGGCCAGAGCAGGGGCGAGCTCTGTAAAGGTTTGATACTTTGCGGTTGGAATGTGGTACTTGGCCATCAGATTCTTGGAAAAGATTTTGCTGGCCTCGATGATGGCGGCGTCCGCCCGGGGGCCGAAGGCGGGAATGCCCGCATCCTCCAGGGCATCCACCATGCCCAGGGCGAGGGGATCGTCCGGCGCCACCACCACAAAATCAATGGAATGGGTCTGGGCCCAGGCGACCACTCCATCCACGTCGGTGGCGGAGAGGGGGACGCACTGGGCCAGGGCGGCGATACCGCCGTTGCCGGGGGCGCAGTAAAGTTGTTCCACTTGCTCACTTTTAGACAGTGCCCAGGCGATGGCGTGCTCCCGCCCGCCGCCGCCGACAATCAAAACATTCATTGCTTACACCTCAATTCAGCGCCAGCCCCAGGGCCCATAGGCCCAGCAGGTGCGCGGGATAGAACACATAAAAGAACCACTTGCTCTGCACACCCAATTGCCCACGGTACCAGGCCAAAAGAAGGAGGGATGCCTCGGCGCACAATGCGTAGAGAGCAAACACAGGGAGGGCATGGAGCAGATAGCCCGCCATCCAGTCCGGCCGGAACAGTGGGAGGGAGAGCAGCCCTATCAGGGGCTGGTAGAGCAGATAGAGGAGAGCCAGACCGGCTCCCAGACAGAGCAGCTTTCGGCGGCGATTATCACCGCAGAGGTAAAGGGCGAAGATCAGGAGCACGGCGGGGAAGCCGTAGTCCACGTTGAGCAGGAGTGCCAGCGCACAGGCCGCGAACAGGGGAATGGCCGACACGGCTGGGCCGTGCTCTGCTTTGGACAGACGCTCATAGCCATAGATGGCTCCGGCGCTGAGGAAGAAGGTGAGGAGCACACTTCCGCCCCAGACGCCGGTGGCCAGGGTGAAGGGCGCCTGGGAGAGAAGGGCACACGCTCCCAGCCGGATGAGATAGCGGTGGAAGAAGCGGGTGCGGCGGCAGCCCTCGGCCACGAAGTAGGCGAAAATGGGAAAGGCCAGCCGCCCGATGAGCCGGGGCAGCCCATCCGCCCAGGTGGGCAGGCCCAGCTCGGTCAGCATGGTGGGGAAGACCATCCCGATATGATCCACCAGCATAAACAGCGCGGCCAGATATTTGAGAGCGGCGGCGCTCAGACCGTAGCGGTGTGCCTCCATTAGTGGTGGAACAGCCGCATACCGGTAAAGGCCATGACGATGCCGTACTTGTTGCAGGTGGCGATGACATGGTCGTCCCGGATGGAGCCGCCGGGCTGGACGATGTACTGTACGCCGCTCTTGCGGGCACGCTCCACATTGTCGCCGAAGGGGAAGAAGGCGTCGGAGCCCACGGTCACGCCCGACTGGCGGGCGATCCACTCCTTTTTCTCCTCCGCCGTGAGCACCTCGGGCCGGATTTTAAAGGTGTTCTGCCACACGCCGTCGGCCAGCACGTCCTCGTACTCGTCGGAGAGGTAGACGTCGATGGCGTTGTCCCGGTCGGGACGGCGGATGCCGTCCACGAAGGAGAGGCCCAGCACCTTGGGATGCTGCCGCAGGAGCCAGTTGTCCGCTTTGTTCCCCGCCAGACGGGTACAGTGGATGCGGCTCTGCTGGCCCGCGCCCACGCCGATGGCCTGGCCGTCCTTCACATAGCAGACGGAGTTGGACTGGGTGTACTTCAGGGTGATGAGGGCGATGAGCATGTCCCGCTTGGCGGACTCGGGCAGCTCCTTGTTGTCGGTGACGATATTGTCCAGCAGGGCCTCGTTGATGGCGAAGCTGTTGCGGCCCTGCTCGAAGGTGATGCCGAAGACGTCCTTGTGCTCCACGGCCTTGGGGGCATAGTCCGGGTCGATCTGCACCACATTATAGCCGCCCTTGCGCTTGGTTTTGAGGATGGCCAGGGCCTCGTCGGTGTAGCCAGGGGCGATCACGCCGTCGGATACCTCCAGGGCCAGGTAGCGGGCGGTGTCGGCGTCGCACACATCGGAGAGGGCGGCCCAGTCGCCGTAGGAGCACAGCCGGTCGGCACCCCGGGCGCGGACATAGGCGCAGGCGATGGGGGAGAGCTCCATATCCTCGGCAAAGTAGATTTTCCGCTCCACGTCGGTGAGGGGGGTACCCACGGCGGCGCCAGCGGGGGAGACGTGCTTGAAGGATGCGGCGGCGGGCAGGCCGGTGGCCTCCTCTAGTTCTTTCACCAACTGCCAGGAGTTGAAGGCGTCCAGAAAGTTGATGTAGCCCGGCTTGCCGTTGAGCACCTGGATAGGCAGCTCGCCCTCCTCCATAAAGATGCGGGCCGGCTTCTGGTTGGGGTTGCAGCCGTATTTCAGTTCCAGTTCTGTCATTGCGATAAACCTCCGTCAAGTGAGCGGCGGCCGCGGGCCGCCCTCGGACTGTGTATATCTGGGGCGGCCTGCGGCCGTCCGTCAGGCTGATGCATGCTTGTTTTTGATCACAGTCTCCCAATCTCCGGTTTTCCGGTCGATGTAGCGCACAAAGAGAGAGACCTTATTCTCCGCGTTGAGGCTGTCCCACAACAGATCGGCAAGCTCCGCGGGGGTGCCGCAGGGGATTTCCACCTGCTCCGGTTCCCCCACAAAGGAGGGCAGGGGGGTGCCGTCGCCCATGTAGGTGTGGATGAAATGGCCCTGCCCGGCGCGGGGGGCCTCATAGGCGAAGAAATACCGGCGGCAGGAGGCGGGATCGCCGTCCGCGCTCTTGAGGATGGACAGGGTATAGTCACCGTTCTTTTTCACCAGCCCGGAGATACGGGGGGTGTAGTTGGGGGCGTCGGGCTCAAAGGTCCGGGTGTGGAGGGCCTGGGCAAAGGTCTTGCCCGCGGCCAGTCCCTCGCGGATGGTGTCGGTCTGGTCGCCGTTGGTGACGATGGTGGAGGTGCCGAACACCCGCACAGGGGCGTAGATAATAAGGGAGGGGTCGGTCATTTTGGAGGGGGCAAAGGCCTGGGTGCGGATGCCGTCAGGGGTCTCCACGAAGACCCGGTTGCGGGAGTTCTCGCTGCGTCCCATGATAAAATAGGCAATGACGGACTTCTCCCCGTCGGGGGAGCTGCCCAGCACGATGCCGCGTCCGGGATAGGGGTTGCTGCGCAGCAGCGTGGTAAGATCCAGGTTTTTCATGATAATCTCCATTCTACGATATCATACTGTTATTGCCTTGCTGAATGTAACATTTGTGAGGAATTCTTGAAATAAGTCTACAGACAGGGGGATGTATTATTTCGACAATCCCTCGGGAAAGAAATGCGCACACCAGTTGCAGTAATATGTTCTCATGACACGGTTTTATCGAACATAACTGCACCCGCTAGGTCACTGTTGGTATTTAATATTTCCGGGTCTGCAATCGACACCGGAGCATCACGCTTCACGATTTCTTCTCCAGTAAAATCCCATCCGCCACGAGGAGTAATTTCGTTTGTATTCACCATTACTTCCATATCTTGATACATGAATCTTAACCAACCTGCTGCAAGCGTATCTTCCCCGAAATACTCATAATCGTCCACACCGATCAAGGAGAAAAAATCTTCAAAGGACATGTCATCTTCCATGTCTGGGAAAAGTATGTTTGCGGCGGTGACAAAGCCCGCACATTTCAGCTGTTCCTCACATTCGCTCATGGCCTTTTCAGAATCGCCGCTCTGCGTTCCAAAAAAGTAATAAGCATATTCCGCCTCCGGCTCCCCAAAGCATATAGCGGCACAATCTGGGGATGAATCTAAGCTTTCAATTATTTCGCCTTCTGGATGCTCATTTTTTAATTCGATAAGTGTTTTCCCGATGTCATTCAAAAATTCAGGCGTTTGACCGCTGGGGGCTGCGGGCGCGCAGGCGGAAAATACGAATGCTGCAAGCAAAGATAGGATTACAATGACTGCGGTTCGCTTCATCTGAAAACGCCTCCTATCGTGCTAATCATGAGCCGCCAGCCAGCGGATCAGGGAAATACACGCCAGAACAACAGGAACCAGCAGAACGACCAAGCCAAGCAGCAACAGAGCGAGCCCGTAGTCTCCGCCAAGCCAGATTCCACCAAAGAACAGGAAACCGCCGCTGAGGACAAGTGCCAGAAGACGCAGATCGCTCATGTCTCCATACCTCCTATGAAATTATAAAATATGGACGATCCTTCCCTCCACACAGAGCCGCCCCTCACAGAACAGGGAGACGGCCTGGGGAAGGATATGCCACTCTGCCTGCTCCATCACCCGGCGCTGGAGTACCTCGGGGGTGTCCCCCTCCAAGATCTCCACCGCCCTCTGGAGGACGATGGGGCCGCCGTCGGGCTCTTCATTGACGAAGTGGACGGTAGCGCCGGTGAGCTTCACGCCGTAGGCCAGGGCGGCCTCGTGGACGTGGAGGCCGTAGTAGCCCGCGCCGCAGAAGGAGGGGATGAGGGCGGGGTGGACGTTGAGGATGGCGTTGGGGAAGGCGGCCACCATCTCCCCGGTAAGGATGTGCAGGAAGCCGGCCAGCACCACCAGCCCGATATTCAGCTCACGGAGCTTGTCCACCAGGGCCACGGTCATCTCCCGGTTGGAGGCGAAGTCTTTCCGGGCCACCACATAGCCGGGGATGCCGGCCCGGGCGGCCCGCTCCAGGGCGTAGGCGTCGGGCCGGGAGGAGAGCACGGCGGCGATGCGGCCGTTTTTCAGCTCACCCCGGCTCTGGGCGTCGATCAGTGCCTGGAGGTTGGTGCCCCCGCCGGAAACCAAGACGGCAATTCGTACCATGCGCCCTGCCCTCAGACCAGCTCCACGCCGGCGTCGCCCTTGATCACGTCGCCGATGACGTAGGACTGCTCGCCCGCCCGGGCCAGCACGTCCAGCGCGTGGCCGACCTGATCCTTGGGGATGGCGATGACCAGGCCGATGCCCATGTTGAAGGTGTTATACATGTCCCGCACGGGGATGTCACCCGACTTCTGAATGAGCTCGAAGATGGCGGGCACGGGGTAGGAGGCGGTGCGGATGCGGGCGGTGAGGCCCTCCTTCATCATGCGGGGCACATTCTCATACAGGCCGCCGCCGGTGATGTGACTGATGGCCTTGACAGTTACGCCGTGCTGGCGCAGGCATTGGATGGACTTTACATAGATGTGGGTGGGGCGCAGCAGCTCCTCGCCGATGGTGCGGCCCAGCTCGGAGACATAGATATCCAGAGCCTTGGGGTTGTCCAGCAGCACCTTGCGCACCAGGGAGAAGCCGTTGGAGTGGACGCCGTTGGAGCACAGGCCGATGAGCAGATCCCCTTCGCAGAGGGTGGAGCCGTCGATCATGTCGGACTCGTCCACCAGACCCACGGAGAAGCCGGCCAGATCATACTCGTCCTCGGGGTAGAAGCCGGGCATCTCGGCGGTCTCGCCGCCGATGAGGGCGCAGCCGGCCTGGCGGCAGCCCTCGGTGACGCCGGAGACGATGGCCTCGATGCGGCTGGGCACATTCTTTCCCACAGCCACGTAGTCCAGGAAAAACAGGGGAGAGGCACCGGAGCAGATAATGTCGTTGACGCACATGGCCACGCAGTCGATGCCAACGGTGTCGTGCTTATCCATGAGAAAGGCGATTTTCAGCTTGGTGCCCACGCCGTCGGTACCGGAGACCAGGACGGGCTTCTTCATGCCCGCCACATTGGGGGCGAACAGGCCGCCGAAGCCGCCCAGAGAGCCCATGACACCGGGAATGTAGGTGGACTCCACCAGGGGCTTGATGCGGTTGACCGCCTCGTAGCCGGCGGTGACGTCCACGCCGGCGGCGGCGTAGGATTCGGAATGGGAGTTCTTCATGTCAAAACCTCCAGATAACAATGAGGAAATGGGGCGCTGGGGTAGAGGAAAAAGCCTTGCAGAGTTTTACCCGCTTTGCGGGTAAAAGAATTGCAAAAGAGGTCCGCAGGCGAATTCAGTTCGCCGGAGTACGCCGCTGCTTGCTCCGCCATCGGCGGGCGACCACCTGCGCCGTGCGCGGGTGAGGGGGGATCAAACCCGCTGTGCCGCCGGGGGCGGCGCGGGGGGGGGGGTATCCAGGGGGGACAGCGTCCCCCTTGGAGCGTTTTTACTCCTTCCCCGTCCAGCAGTAAGTGCAGATCTTGTCCCGGTCGATGCCGATGGCCTCCAGCAGGCCGTCCAGGGACTGGTAGCCCAGAGAGTCGAAGCCCAGCTTCTCGCAGATGGCGCGGAGCATGCATCTGCCGCGCTCCGTGGAGGCGTCGGCGTATTCCTCGATATGCTGCTGCCCCTCGTCCCCCTCCAGCTCCTGGATGGTTCGCCGGGCCAGCAGTTCCATGTCGGAGTTGCTGCGGGAGAAATTCAGGTACTTGCAGCCGTACATGACGGGCGGACAGGCCGAGCGCATGTGGACCTCCTCAGCGCCGGACTCGTAGAGGAATTCCACGGTCTCCCGGAGCTGGGTGCCCCGGACGATGGAGTCGTCCACAAAGAGCAGCTTCTTGCCCTCAATGAGCTCGGGCACGGGAATCTGCTTCATCTTGGCCACCTGGTTGCGGGCCTCCTGGCTGGTGGGCATGAAGGAGCGGGGCCAGGTAGGGGTGTATTTGACGAAGGGGCGGGCAAAGGGCTTGCCGCTGCGGTTGGCAAAGCCGATGGCATGGGGCACGCCTGAGTCGGGCACGCCGGCCACATAGTCCACCTTGGGCAGTTGGCCCCGGTGTACCTCGTCCCGGGCCATGATCTCCCCGTTGCGGTAGCGCATGACCTCCACATTCATCCCCTCGTAGTTGGAGTTGGGGTAGCCGTAGTAGGTCCAAAGGAAGGCGCAAATCTTCATCTGCTCTCCGGCGGGGGAGAGGGTCTTCCAGCCGCCGGCCGTGACCCGTACGATCTCCCGGGGGCCCAGCTCGTAAGCGTCATGGTAGCCCAGCTTATGGTAGGCGAAGGACTCGAAGGAGACGCAGCAGCCGTTTTCGCCCTGGCCGATGAGCACGGGCAGGCGGCCCAGCTTGTCACGGGCGGCGAGGATGCCGTCGGCATCCAGAATAAGAATGGTGGCTGAACCGTCGATCTCGTCCTGGGCGTGGCGGATGCCGGAGATCAGATCGTCCTTCTGGTTGATGAGGGCGGCCACCAGCTCGGTGGCGTTGACTTTACCCGAGCTCATGGCCATGAACTGGTGGCCGTGGTCGGAGAAGTAGCGCTCCACCAGCGCGTCGGCATTGTTGATGATGCCCACGGTGGTGATGGCGTACAGGCCCAGGTGGGAGCGCACCAGCAGGGGCTGGGGATCGGTGTCGCTGATACAGCCGATGCCGGAGCAGCCGTGAAATTCCGCCAGATCCTTGTCGAACTTGGTGCGGAAGGGGGTGTTTTCAATGTTGTGGATCTGCCGCTGAAAGCCATCCTTCCGGTCGTAGACCGCCATGCCGCCCCGCTTGGTGCCCAGGTGGGAGTGGTAGTCGGTACCGAAGAACACGTCCAGCACGCAGTCCTGCTTGGTAATCGCGCCGAAGAAACCGCCCATGGATTACTGATCCCCCATCAGGCGGCGCATGACCTCCTCGTAGGCCTCCTCGGCCCCGCCCATGTCCCGGCGGAAACGGTCCTTGTCCAGCTTCTCGTGGGTCTGTTCGTCCCACAGGCGGCAGGTGTCGGGGGAGATCTCGTCGGCCAGCACAATGGTGCCGTCGGCTGTCTTGCCGAACTCCAGCTTGAAGTCCACCAGATCAATGCCGATCTCCTTCATGAAGCCCCGCAGCAGGTCGTTGACCGCGAAGGCGTACTTCTTGATCAGGTCGATCTCCTCCTGGGTGGCCAGTTTGAGAGCCAGGGCGTGATAGCTGTTCATGAGGGGATCGCCCAGGTCGTCATTCTTGTAGGAGAACTCGATGGTGGGCGCGTCGAACACGATGCCCTCCTCCACGCCAAAACGCTTGGCGAAGGAGCCGGCGGAGATGTTGCGGATGATGACCTCCAGGGGGACGATGGACACCTTTTTCACTGCGGTCTCCCGGTCGCTGAGCTCCTCCACATAGTGGGTGGGCACGCCCTTCTCCTCCAGGCGGCGCATCAGGTTGTTGGTCATGCGGTTGTTGATGGCCCCCTTGCCGGTGATGGTGCCCTTCTTCAGGCCGTTGAAGGCGGTGGCGTCATCCTTGTAGGACACGATCACCACATTGGGGTCGCTGGTGGCGAAGACCTTCTTGGCCTTGCCCTCATAGAGCTGCTCCAGTTTCTCGTAAGACATATTAAAACTCCTCCATTTGGATTTTATGATCCTTTGCTTCCACCTCGGCGGCCATGCCGGCCTTGAACTGCACCAGCCGGTCGCTCAGGGCCTCGTCGGAAAGGGCCAGCATCTGGGCGGACAGAATGGCGGCGTTGTCCGCGCCGTCCACCGCCACGCAGGCCACGGGAATCCCCTTGGGCATCTGCACCATGGACAGAAGGGAGTCCAGCCCGCCCATCATAGAGGTCTTGATGGGCACGCCGATGACGGGCAGGGTGGTATAGGCGGCCAGCACACCGGCCAGATGGGCGGCTTTGCCCGCTGCGGCGATAATCGCACCGAAGCCGTTCTCCCTTGCCTGAGAGGCGAAACGCTCGGCGGCGGCGGGGGTACGGTGGGCGGAGATGATGTGGACCTCTGTGGGGATGCCAAAGGACTTGAGCCGCTGGATGCAGGGGCGCATGGTGTCCAGATCTGAGTCGGAACCCATGATGACGGCAACTTTTTTGCTCATAAAACCCTCCTGTAGCGCCAAATAAATTTTTAGGAAACGATAAAATAAATCAGGGTATCTGCTTACACAGATACCCTGCACTTATTACCGCCGAAAATTGGACAGGCGGGAACCATTGATGATCCAAACCCCAGAGCGCAGTTCGTGCACCGGCGTCATGGCTCTACCTCCCTGTCCCAGAATGAGTATAATATATCGAATTCCCGGGGGCTTTGCAAGGGAGGGGACGGAAATTCGTATGCTTATACAAGTTTCGCCGGAAAAACAGAAGACACAATTGTAAAGTGTGTGTCAAGCCTGGCGGAGCAACGTGCCGTCGGTGCCCACAATGACCGTATGGAGGGAGAGCGGTTTACCGCTGGCGGACACGGCCCGCTCGGCGGCCCGCTGAATGCCCCCACAGCAGGGGACCGCCATCCGTACAACGGTGACGCTGCGGATGTCGTTTTGAGCCAGAATGGCGGTGAGCTTTTCACTATAGTCCCCTTCGTCCAGCTTGGGGCAGCCGATAAGGGTCACCCGGCCCCGGATAAAGTCCCGGTGAAAGGCGCCGTAGGCGTAGGCGGTGCAGTCGGCAGCAATGAGAAGATCACAGCCGTCAAAGTAGGGCGCGTTGACCGGAGCGAGCTTGATCTGAACCGGCCACTGGCGCAGTTCACTGGGGATATCTCCAGCGGTGGGGGCGGCTTCCGGCCGGCGGATGGCCCGGCTCTGGCTGCCGGGACAGCCGCAGGGCAGGGGCTTGTCCGCGGCCCTGGCCGCCTTGGCGGCCAAGACCGCCGCATGGTCGTAGGCGGGGGCCTCACGCTCCTCAAAGGTGATGGCCCCGGTGGGGCAGGCGGGCAGGCAGTCCCCCAGCCCGTCGCAGTAGTCCTCCCGGGTGAGACGGGCCTTGCCGTTGACCATCTCAATGGCGCCCTCGTGGCAGGCGGCGGCGCACAGGCCGCAGCCGTTGCACCTGGATTCCTCGATATGAATGATTCTGCGTTTCATGGGAAAACGCCTCCTTCGTCGGTTTCTGGGCCTATTCTAACAAAGGGACGGGCCGTTGTATGTTGCAGGTGCAATAAAAAAAGAAAAAACGTGCGCTGTCACCGACAGCGCACGTTGGATGGAACACAATCAATCGCGCAGATACTGCTTCACCAGCTCCTGTAGCAGCTCGTCCCGGTCCAGCTTGCGGATCAGGGCGCGGGCGTTGTTGTAGTTGGTGATATAGGTGGGGTCCTCCGAGAGGATGTACCCCACGATCTGGTTGATGGGATTGTAACCCTTTTCCTGCAAGGACTGGTAGACGGAAGAGAGGATCTTCTTGATCTCTGGGTCCTTGTCGTTTTGGATGCTGAATTTGCGGGTGTAGTCCATCTCCATATCGGTACACCTCCCCGTGTATCATTCTGTTCCCCATTGTAGCGGAAAAAGGACGCGCTGTAAAGGGGATGACTTAAAATTTATGATTCTTTAAGATTTCGACCGGACGCGGAAGGGGCTCACCGCAAAACAGCACCCAGCTCCTGCTCCAGCAGCTCCAAAACTGCCTTCACGTCGGCATCAGCCTCCTCGCTGGTGAGGGAGCGGTCGTCGGCGCGGAGGGTGAGGTTGAAGGCGACGCTCTTCTTGCCCTCATCCACGCCCTTGCCCCGGTAGATGTCAAACAGGGCAACCTCCTTGAGCAGGCCCTTGGCTCCCCGCCGGATGCAGTCCTCCAGAGCGCCCACGGTGACTTTCTCCCCGCACACCACGGCGATATCCCGGGTGACGGCGGGGAACCTGGGCAGGGGGACGTACTCAGGATCGGGGCCCTTGGCGTTCAGAAGCTCGTCAAAGGAGAGCTCGGCGCAGTAGAGCTCGGCGTCCACGCCATAGTTCTGGGCCGCCAGGGGGTGGATCTGGCCGAAGATGCCGATGCAGTCGCTGCCACTCCACACGGTGGCGCAGCGGCCGGGGTGGTAGGAGGCGTCGGAGGGCGCGCCGGTGGGACCCTCAAAATGGATATCTGTGGCCCGGATGTCCTTGAGAATGGCCTCGACGGCCCCCTTCATGGCGTAGAAGTCCATGTCCCCGCCGTAGGCGCCCAGGGTGAGCACCTTGGACTCGTTGGCCAGGCCGTCCTCCCCGCCGGGCAGATAGACCCGGGCCAGCTCATAGAGCCTGGCGGACTTGTTGCGGTAGTTGTAGTTGCGGGTCAGGATATCCAGCATGGAGGGCAGGGTGGTGGTGCGCATGATAGAGGTGTCCTCCCCCAGAGGGTTGAGGATCTGGAAGCTCTTGCGGGCAGAGTAGTCGCGGGGCCAGCGGATCTTGTCGTAGCAGGCGGGGGAGATGAAGGAGTAGGTGATGATCTCGTCATACCCGAAGGCGCGGCAGAGCGCACCCAGCCGGTTTTCCAGCTTCTGCTCGGCGGAGTAGCCGCCCAGGGTGGTCTGACCCTGCATGAGGGTGACGGGGATGTTGTTGTACCCGTAGAACCGGGCCACCTCCTCGGCCAGATCGGCGATGCCCTCCACGTCGGCGCGCCAGGAGGGGATGACCACGTCGGCGGGGCCGTCGGGGAAGTCGTGCTGCTCGGTGTGGATCTCCACCCGCTCCAGATATTTGTACTGCTCCGCGGCGGGGATGTCGGTACCCAGCAGGGCATTCACCCGCTTCGGATCCATGCGGATGGTGCGGGGCTGGGGTACGTGGTTGAGGATGTCGATGACGCCGTCCACCACCTCGCCGGCTCCCAGCAGCTCCACCAGCTCACAGGCCCGCTGGACGGCGGGGAGGGTGTTCATGGGATCCAGGCCCTTCTCGAACTTGGCGCTGGCCTCGGTGCGCATGCCCAGGGCCAGGGCGCCCTTGCGGATGCAGGTGCCGTCGAAGCAGGCGGACTCGAACACCACGTCGGCGGTGTCGGAGACGATCTCGCTGTTCTCGCCGCCCATGATGCCCGCAAGGCCCACGGCCCGGGTCTCGTCGGCGATGACCAGGTGGTTGGCATTGAGCTTGCGCACCTGGCCGTCCAGGGTGGTCAGCTCCTCGCCCTCCTCCGCCCGGCGGACGATGATTCTGCCGCCCTTCACATAGCGGTAGTCGAAGGCGTGCATGGGCTGGCCGTACTCCAGCATGACGTAGTTGGTGATATCCACGATGTTGTTGATGGGGCGCACGCCCATGGAGCGCAGCCGCTCCCGCATCCACTTGGGGGAGGGGGCGATCTTCACGTTGCGCACCATCCGGGCGGTGTACCGGGGCACCAGGTCGGCCGCCGGGGTCTCCACGTCCAGCAGCTCGGTGAGCACGCCGGGGCCGCCGCCCTTCACCACCGGCTCGTGGAGCGTGAGAGGGGCGTCGTAGGTGGCGGCCACCTCCCGGGCCAGGCCGATGACGGACAGGCAGTCGGGCCGGTTGGGGGTGATCTCAAACTCCACTACATGGTCGTCGGCGTTGATGACGGGCTTGAGATCGTCGCCGGGCTTGCAGTCCTCGCGGAGGATAAAGATGCCGTCTGGGATGCAGTGGGGGAATTCCGCCTGCTGGGCGTGAAGGTCGTCCAGGGTACAGTAGCTGCCGGTCTTGGTGTTGTAGGCCACAAGGTCGCCCGCGTGCAGGTTGGGGCAGGCGGTGTCTGGGCAGACCGTGCCGGTTCCGATGTCCGCGCAGGTGTGGAAGGAGCCGTCCGGCTGGGTCTCACACTCCAGCACCTTGGCGCACACCACGGGGCCGTAGATCTTGTCGCCGGGCTGAATGTCGGCGGAGATGGAGGGCTTGTCCTTGTCCAGGGGCTTGTAGTCCCCCAGAATGGCGGCGGGGGTGATGGCGGCATAGGGGAAGTCCCGCTCGTCCAGGCCCAGCTCGGCCAGACCGCACAGCATGCCGTCGGACAGCACGCCGCGCAGCTTGCCCCTCTCGATCTTCTTGCCGCCGGGCAGGGTGGACTTATGCAGGGCTACGGGAACCAGATCGCCCGCATGGACGTTCCAGGCGCCGGTGACGATCTGCACCGGCTGTTCCCGTCCGGCGTCCACCTGGCAGATCCACATGTGGTCGGAGTCGGGGTGCCGCTCCATGGACAGCACCTTGCCCACCACCACGTTGGAGATCTCCTCTCCCAGATCGTGGGTCAGCTCCACCTTGGAGCCGGACAGGGTCATGGCCTCGGCGAACTCCTTATCGGAGGCGTCCACATGGACGAATTCCTCCAGCCATTTGCGAGATAAGTTCATATATGAAAACTCCCTTGTTATTCTTGTTTTACCTCGGACGGATTCCGGGTGTAGGGGCGGATATTATCCGCCCGCCAGGCTCAAATTCGGAAACAGGCGGGCGGCTGATAGCCGCCCCTACGGTTCTGAGGCTGCGCCTCAGAACTGCTCCAAAAACCGGACGTCGTTTTCAAAAATCAGCCGCAGATCGGCGATTTTGAAGCGCCGCATGGCGGTGCGCTCCAGGCCGATGCCGAAGGCCCAGCCGGAGTAGACGCTGGGGTCGATGCCCGCCATCTCCAGCACCCGGGGGTGGATCATGCCCGCGCCCAGCAGCTCGATCCAGCCCTCACCCTTGCAGGTGGGGCAGCCCACGCCGCCGCACTTGTGGCACTGCACGTCCATCTCGCAGGACGGCTCGGTGAAGGGGAAGTGGTGGGGGCGGAAGCGGGTCTTGGTGCCCTTGCCGTAGAGCTGCTCCACCACCGTGTTCAGGGTGCCCTTCAGATCGGCCATGGTGACGCCCTTGTCGATGACCATGCCCTCCACCTGGTGGAACATGGGGGAGTGGGTGGCGTCCACCTCGTCCTTGCGGTAGACCCGGCCGGGGGCGATGATGCGGATGGGCAGAGGCATGGAGTCCATGGCCCGCACCTGCATGGGGGAGGTCTGGCTGCGGAGCATCACCCGGCTGCCCTCGTCAAAATAGAAGGTGTCCGACCAGTCGCGGCTGGGGTGCCCCTCGCCGGCGTTGAGCCGGTCGAAGTTCAGCTCGGCCAGCTCCACCTCGGGGCCGTCCAGCACGGTGAAGCCCATGCCGATGAAGATGTCCTTGAGCTCATCCAGGGCGATATACATGGGGTGCCGGTGGCCCATCGTCACGGGCTTGCCGGGGACAGTGACATCCAGCGCCTCGGCCTCCAGCCGGGCCTCCAGCGCCTTGGCCTCCAGCTCCCTGCCCTTGGCCTCCAGCTCGGCCTCCAGAGCGGCGCGCACCTCGTTGGCTAGCTGGCCCATGGCGGGCCGCTCCTCGGCGGAGAGCTTGCCCATCTGCTTGAGTACGGCAGTGAGCTCGCCCTTCTTGCCCAGGTACTTGACCCGCAGGGCGTCCAGTTCTGCGGAAGATCCGGCCTGCGCAAACGCGGCCAGAGCCTCCGAGCGGATGGTTGCTAACTGTTCTTTCATATGGAAAACTCCTTCTTGATGAATGGTAGTGGATACGATTAGGCTTCCGCATGGTAGGCGAAGGGCAGCAGATCCTTTGCCGGAACCTTTTGTGCAACCCCGTTCACGGGGAGGATTACTTCACACTCCGGCGCGTAGTCCGCCAGGAGCTGCCGACAGCTGCCGCACGGGGGCAGCAGTTCCGAGCCGTCTTTGCCGCGGACGGCGGCGATTGCTTCCAAAACCCGCTCGCCATTGGTGATGGCGGAGCCGATGGCCACCTGTTCTGCGCATGCGCCGTGAATGGAGTACACATTCACGCCGGTATAAACTGCGCCGCTGCCGCACCGCACGGCCGCGCCTACGGTGTGATGGAAGTTTTCGCCGTCATAGTTCCGGCGAATCGCCGCACCGGCGGCCTCAATCAAGGCGCGGTCTCGCTCTTCCAACGACTTCATTGTCCAGCTCCTCTTTCCGGTTTGGGCAATAAAAAAGCCCTTCCTCCCAACTAATTGGGACGAAAGGCAAACCTTCCGCGGTACCACCCGCAATTCCCGCGCCGGCGGCGCAGGCACTTTGGCCCCGGTAACGTGGGGCAAAACCGTCCCTGTCTCCAGGGCCGCTCCAGGACGAACCGAACAGGCCAGCCCCACATCCGCTTTCAGCCGGTGACGGACGCTCTCTGCCGGGCCGGGGGCTGCTCTTTTTCCCTTCATCGCATGTGCCCTTATTTATATCACAAAATCGAGAAAAGCGCAAGAAGGAAATTGACGAGTCCTGCCGCACGGCATATAATGAGACCGACTTAGAGAGAAATGGGAGCGTGGAACACATGAGAATCGCAACGGCGGAGCAGATGCGAACATTGGACCGGAGGGCCATAGAGGAGCGGGGCGTCCCCTCGCTGGAGCTGATGGAGCGGGCGGCAAATGCGCTGGCGGAGGCCGCCATCGACACGGCGGCCAACGCGCCGGGGCGGGCGGTTTGTTTCTGCGGGCCGGGCAACAATGGCGGCGACGGCGTGGCCTGCGCCCGCCTGCTGCTGGAGGCGGGCTTCGAGGTGCGCTGCATCCTGGTGGGGCAGCGGGAGAAGCTGACCTGCGACACCAGGGCCATGGAGGCCCGGCTGGCGGCGGCCGGCGGGGTACTGGAGCCCTTTACCCCGGACGACCCGGACTTCGCGGCCTGGTGCCTGAAGGCGGACGTGATGGTGGACGCCATCTTCGGTATCGGCCTGAACACCGAGGTGCGGGGGGACGCCCTCACCGCCGTTCACATGATGAACACCTGTGACATCCCGGTGGTGTCCGCCGACATCCCCAGCGGGGTAGAGGCCGACACCGGCAGGGTGCTGGGGGAGGGGGTGCGCGCGGCGCGGACGGTCACCTTCACGCTTCCCAAGGCGGGCCATTATGTGGGCAAAGGCGGCCTGTGCACCGGCGTGCTGACCGTGGCGGACATCGGCATACCCCGGGACTTGGTGGACGGGGAGGACTATCCGGTACAGACGGTGGAGGGGGCGGATGTCCGTCTGCCCGTCCGGCCCCGGGACGCCCACAAGGGGGACTTTGGAAAGGTCTATCTCCTGGGCGGCAGCGTGGGCTATACCGGCGCGCCGGTGTTCGCGGCTCAGGCAGCGGTGCGCTCCGGCGCGGGCCTGGTGACGGTGGGAGTGCCGGCCCCGGTGTGGCCCATCGCGGCGGCCAAGCTGGATGAGGCCATGCCCCACCCTCTGCCTGCGGGCAAGGAGGGGCAGCTCTCCCTGGAGGCGGGGGAAGCCGCAATGACCCGGCTGGCCGGCTGCGGCGTCTGCCTGATCGGCCCCGGCCTGGGCCGCGGAAACGGCGTGGCCGCAGTGGTGCGCCACCTGCTCGGGGAAATCCACCTGCCCGTGGTGCTGGACGCCGACGGCATAAATGCGCTGGAGGGACATATAGATGTCTTGGACAGCCGCCGGGGACTGCACACGGTGCTCACTCCCCACGACGGGGAGTTTGTCAGGCTGGGGGGCGAGCTGTCGTCGGGCGACCGCCTTGGGGCGGCGCGCGCCTTTGCAGTGGAGCACGCCTGCTGCCTGGTGCTCAAGGGACACCGCACCATCACCGCCTTCCCCGACGGCTCGGCCTACATCAACACCAACGGCAATCCGGGTATGGCCAAGGGGGGGAGCGGCGACGTGCTGGCAGGGCTGATCCTCTCTCTGCTGGGCCAGGGCCTGCCCGCCCGGCAGGCGGTGCCCATGGCGGTGTGGCTCCACGGAGAGGCGGGGGAGGTCTGTGCCCGCGCCATTGGAGAGTATGGAATGACCCCAACCGACGTGATTGCCGCCCTGCCGGCCGTCATTGAGGAACACGTGAGCTAGGAGGGAGCGCTGTGCGCCATCGGACCGGGATGTGCGTACTAATGATGATACTCGGCCTGTCCCTGTCCGCCTGCGGCGGAGCAGAGGGCGGAAACCGCGCTGAGCAACTGGCCCTGGACATACGGGGAGAGTATCTGGAGATGGGGGGCTGTACCGCCTCCCTGGAGCTGACGGCCGACTACGGCCAGCGGGTGTATACCTATGGAATCGGCCTGAACTATGCCAGGGAGGGGGAGACCGTCCTGACCATCACCGCGCCGGAGAATATCGCCGGGGTCACCGCCCGTATTCTGGAGGGGGAGACCGCTCTGGAGTACGACGGCATGCGGGTGGAGACTGGGCCGCTGGATGACAGCGGCATGAGTCCGGTGGACGCGGTTCCGGTGCTGATGGACTATGTGCAGGAGGGCTTCATCGCCGAATGTGGTATGGAGGCCCAAGGGGAGAGCGAGGTGCTGCGCGTGGTCTGCCGGGAGCCGGAGTCCGCCGCGGGCGAGGGGCGGGAGTGCTCCCTTTGGTTTGACCCGTCCACCCACGCCCTTCTGCGGGGGGAGCTGTCTCAGGACGGCTTTACCGTGATCCAGTGTGTCTTTACGGAGTTTCAGTTCACGGTTGGAGAGAACACATAGCAAACGGCCAGGCGGGGCAGCACCCCGCCTGGCCG
>ENA-UONZ01001364-UONZ01001364.1-human-gut-metagenome-genome-assembly--contig:-C93old-NODE-1364-length-27985-cov-8.174973_pt1 | contig 27985 bp, 28 predicted proteins | sample MGYA00242468_ERZ724015 | MGnify/ENA metagenome assembly ERZ724015
CCCGTGCAAAATTTTCTGATATAATTTCTTCAAAAAATTCAATTAATTTATCGTAGAAACCATTAGTATTAAGAATAACAACTGCTTTCTGATTATACCCCAGCTGCTTTTGAACAATCATTTCAGAGAGTTCTTCAAGAGTGCCGAAACCGCCCGCAAGTGCCACAACTGCATCAGAAAGTTCATCCATTTTAGCTTTTCTGCTTCTCATACAGGGAGTTACAAAAAGTTCGACACATTCATCCGTATAAACTCCCATATTATGAAGTCTTTCAGGCATAACGCCGATTATTTGACCGCCGTTCTTTTTAACCTGTTCGGCACAAGCCCACATCAAACCTAGTGAACTTCCTCCATAAACCATATTCATATCAGCTTTAGAAAGCAGTTTTCCGAATTCTGCAGCTTCCTTATAATATGATTTGTCTAAAAAATTACAGGAAGAAGCAAAAACACATACATTTTTTATATTATTCTTCAAAGCCGCCTCCGATTTTATAGTAATATGAACAGCTTACACCTGTGCCTGAATCAGAACAATCTTTTTTCAAATCATTCATATCCATATCAAAACCGAACGGCTCGATTCTGCCGCCGTCATAAATATTAACGCCGTAAATATCCCGCCCCCAACGGTTTGGCGGCAAAATACCATTTATATCAAATAACATTAGAAATAATGCATCAGTGGAATTTTCCGATTTTATATCTTTGATACCCACAATTGTATTATTTTCTGCAAAATAGAAATCATCAAAATAGTAACTCTGCCCCTTATAAACTTTTGTACCGTTCATATATCGGGGTTTATAATGTTTACCCGGGTAAGTTTCAGTGTTAATTCTCAGATAAGGCTTGACTAGTGCAAGAAGAATTGCTTCACGTTCCTGCGGTGTCTTAGCTTTTTTCATACTTGTCAGAATATCATCTGTTATATGAGCATTGATTACCGAAAACATATATTCAACACGATTAAGCTTTTCATTCCATTTTGAAATTGCATTTGCCTGACGTGTGCTTTCAATGGATACAGGCATTAACAACAAGATAACACCAAGCATTACAAATAAAGCGATTGAATATTCAAGTTTCCAATAACGTTTTTTTGCCATAAGAACCTCTTTAAGCCATATCAATTATTTTTTTCTCCTGAATTAATTTGTCATAAACCCATTCAGGAACAAAGTTTTTACCTAAAATAATTTGTCCGTTCATAATATTAGGTGCATGGAAGTCTGACCCGCCTGTTACTATTAAACCGAGTTCTTCTGCCATAGATGAGAAATATTCAACACATGCAGGAGAGTGTTTTCTGTGGTAGGCTTCAATACCACGCAAACCGTATTGCATTAATTCTTTAATTAAACTTTCTGCAATGTCAATATCATGAGGGTGAGCAATAACAGGTACGCCTCCGGCATCATAAATAATTTCTACAGCATCCTGCGGAGTAACGGTTTTTCTTTGTACATATACAGGAGAATCATCGTGAATATATTTTGCATAAGCTTCTATAACACTGGATGTGCCGCCTGCATTTGTGATTGCTTTTGCAATATGCGGTCGTCCTATGCTTCCGCCTTCCGCAACCTGTTTTTTTATATCATCAAATTTTATTTTTATACCTTCTTTTTTGGCTAAAAGGCTGATTATTTCTTTGGTCTGTTTAACCCTCGCTTGCTGCTGGATTTTCAACAAATTTTGAAAATCGCTGTTATTTACATCCATAAAATAACCAAGTATGTGAATTTCATAGTTTTTGTATAAAGTGTTAACTTCAATCCCTTGTATAATTTCTAATTTATCTTCTTTGTTTTCTTTTTTCAGGTAATCTTTTGCAACCTGATACGATAGAACATTATCGTGGTCTGTCAGTGCTATAGCCTGAAGCCCGACGGCAATGGCAGTATCTACAATTTTTTCGGGTGAAAAAACACCATCCGAATAAAGGGTGTGAATGTGTAAATCACTTTTCATTGTCCTCTTCCTTTTCATTTTCATCTACATAACAAAAAATTCTTTTTATAGCTACAGCATGTCCGCTTATCGAATTAATTTCAACTTCGACAGCATTAATTTGGACGACATTACCGACAGCTACGTCATAGCGTTCGGGGATACATGTAGTAAAACGATTTAAGGAAGTATTATATTCCATTCCTATAACACCATCAGATGTTCCGCAAAATCCTGCATCCGTGATGTATCCCATATTATTAACAATTTGTTCATCAGCAGTCTGAACGTGTGTATGCGTTCCAAAAAACGCACTAACTCCAAGATCTGAGCAAAAACGTCCGAAACAGATTTTTTCTGCAGTAGCTTCAGCGTGAAAATCAACTATTACAATCGGTGTAATTTCTTTCAAACGCTTGATTTCGTCAGCTGCTGTTTCCCACTGGGAATCAACAGGAGCCATAAATACTCTGCCAAGAGCATTAATAACTGCTATTTTTGTTCCGTCTTTTGTTTCAAAAACCCTGCTTCCTGTGCCGGGTGTACCCTTAGGATAATTAAAAGGTCTGACTAATTTATCAGCCTTACCGATGTAGTTTAATATTTCTTTTTTATCCCAAATATGGTTGCCCGATGTCATACAATCAATACCATATTCAGAAATTTCATTATAATTTTTTTCTGTCAGACCAAAACCGTGAGATGCATTTTCAACATTAGCAATAATAAAATCATAATTTTCTTTTTGTTTTTGCAAGAAATCACGAACAGCAAACCTGCCGGGTCTGCCTACCATATCTCCCAAAAATAAAATTTTTATTATTTTACCATCACCCATATTTATTCCTTTAAATCAGGCTGAGGCAAAAGCCCCAGCCAAAATTATTAATTACTTGGCAATTTCAGTTGTTCTAAACTCTCTTACAACCGTCACTCTGATTTGTCCCGGATAATCAAGTTCATCTTCAATACGTTTTGCAACATCCCTTGCAAGCTTTTGAGAAGCTAAATCATCAAACCTTTCAGATTCAACAATAATTCTGACTTCACGTCCTGCCTGAACTGCAAACGATTGTTTAATACCGTCAAAACTGTTAACTATTTCTTCAATCTTTTTAAGACGTTTAATGTAAATTTCAAGAGTATCACGTCTTGCTCCTGGTCTGCCTGCTGAAATTGCATCAGCAACCTTAACAAGCACGGCTTCAACAGTATTAGCTACCACATCATCATGGTGAGCTTCAATTGCATGAATAACTTCCTGTCTTTCGCCAAATCTTGAAGCAAGTTCTACACCAAGTTGAATATGTGTACCTTCTTGAGTTTGGTCAACCGCTTTACCTATATCATGTAAAAGCCCTGCACGTTTTGCAATCGCTTCATTAGCTCCGATTTCGGCAGCTAACATTCCTGCAATATGTCCTACTTCAAGCGAATGTTTTAAAACATTCTGACCGTAGCTTGTTCTGTAGTATAAACGTCCGAGTGTTTTAATAAGCTCTTTATTTAAGCCCATAACACCCATTTCCAGAGCAGCATTTTCGCCTTCTTCCCAGATTTTTTTATCAATTTCTTCCTGAGCTTTTTCAACCATTTCTTCAATGCGCACAGGGTGGATACGACCGTCTACAATTAATTTTTCCAGAGCAAGTTTTGCAATCTCACGTCTTACAGGGTCAAAACTTGATAATACAACAGCTTCCGGAGTATCATCAATAATTAAATCGACACCCGTTAATGTTTCCAATGCTCTGATGTTACGACCTTCACGACCGATAATGCGGCCTTTCATTTCATCGTTAGGCAATGCAACTACGGAAACAGTAGTTTCTACAACCTGCTCTATCATACATCTTTGCATTGTTGTTGATAAAATTTCTTTTGATTTTTCAAGAGAAACTTCTTTTATTTTAGCTTCATTTTCTCTAATGAGCTGCATTTGCTCTTGAGCCAAATCGTGTTTCAGCTGGTCAAGAAGCATATTTTTAGCATCTTCCGCAGACATCCCCGAAATTCGTTCCAGTTCGGTAGTTTGCTTTTGAACGATTTCTGCCAGATAGTCTTCTTTTTCCAATAATTCATCTAATTTTCTTTGAACCTGAAGATCTTTATCAGTATATTCCTGAATTTTATCTTCAAGCATATCCTCACGTTTTGCAAGTTTTTGTTCTTGTCTTGTTAACTCTTGTCTTCTTTCACGTTCTTCTTCGTTAAGTTTTTCTCTGTCTTCCTGGAGTTCTTCAATAGCCTTAATTTTAGCTTCTTTTTGTAAGATTTTTTCTTTCTCTTCCAACGCTTTTTTGTCTTTTTCGACAGATAAAAGCACGGTTTTCATTTTGCTTTGCTGGACAAACAGCACAGCGATTAGAGCTATTACCGCAATAATCGCAATAATCATTAAAAAGTCCATAAAGTTTTATACCTTATCCTTTTCTATTTTTTATAAATACACGCAATGCCCGATACATATATCCTATCGAGCTTCAATTTATTTTTATATTTATATGAATTTTATTGCATATATTTCCAAAAAATATTTACCTACTACATCTGTCAATATCTTATCATGTAAATATGTATTTGTATAGTGGAAATTTAATTTTTGATACAAAAAGATGATAATTTACAAAGCTGATATAAAGTGCTATACTTATTGTCAGTAAAAGGAGAGAGTTATATGGAAATTAAAGTATCACAAGATGTTAAATCAACTCCTGTAGAAGTTTTGGTTATTAATAAATTTGAGGATGAAAAAACTTCTCAGGAACTTGCCAATACTTATGCAGTAGAAAAAGACCACTTTGAAGGCAAGTTTGGAGAAACATACTTACTGCACACTTTAGGTAAAATCCCGGCAGATAAAATTCTTATTATTGGTTTCGGTAAAAAAGAAGAATTTGATGCAAATAAGATGAGAGAAGCTGTTGCTAAAGCAGTAAAAAAATTACAGCAGATTAAAGCTAAAAAAGCAGCGTTTGACTTTGATGTGAATGTGGATTACGGCAAATCAGCAGCTGTCGGAGCAATGATTGCAGATTATGCTTTTGACAAATACAAATCTGAAAAAGCACATCACCTTGATGAAATTACTTTTGCTAAATTTTCAGAAAATGATGTTAAAGAAGGAATTATTTTCGGTGAAGCAATGAAATTCACAAGAGATCTTGCAAACACTCCGGCACAAATTGCAACACCTGCAAAACTTGCTGAAACTGCACTCGGCATAAGCGGACTTGAAACAAAAGTTTTTGACAAACCCGAAATCGAAAGAATGGGAATGGGAGCATTTCTTGCTGTAGGTCAGGGTAGTGTACAACCTCCAAAATTTATTCACATGAAATATACAGGCAAAAATCCTAAGAAAAAAATTGCAATTATCGGTAAAGGTATTTGCTTTGATTCAGGCGGACTTGACATAAAACCTGCATCATCAATGCTTACAATGAAAGACGATATGTCAGGTGCAGCCTGTGTACTCGGCGTAATGAGTGCTTTATCAAAACTACAGCCGGATGTTGAAGTTCACGGTATAATTGCAGCCTGCGAAAATATGCCGTCAGGAACATCATACAAACCGGGTGATATTCTGACAGCTAAAAACGGAAAAACCATAGAAGTTGATAATACTGATGCTGAAGGAAGATTAACATTAGCTGATGCATTATGCTACGCATCTGAACTGGGTGTTGATGAAATTATTGATATTGCTACACTTACAGGTGCTGTTGTTGTTGCACTTGGTAATTTTGTAACAGGAATTATGGGAAACAACGATGAATTGATTGCAAAATTAATTAAAACAGCAGAAGAAAGCGGCGAAAAATACTGGCAATTACCAATGTACAAAGAATATTTTAACAGTCTGAAATCTGATATTGCAGATATGAAAAATACAGGTTCAAGAATGGGCGGTGCTTCAGCTGCCGGCGTATTTTTAAAAGAATTTGTCAACGTACCTAAATGGGCGCACATTGACATTGCAGGAACCGCATATCTTGAAAAACCATACAAAGAATTCATTGCGGGCGCAACGGGAGCAGGTGTCAGAACTCTTTTAAATTACATTTCAAAATAAAATCAAGCGGGATTAATTTCCCGCTTTTTATTTGCCAAAATATTTTTCCAAACTGTCAACAACAGCTTTTGCATACTGTTTTTGAAATTCAGGGTTAATCAAATTAGCATTATCTTCTGGATTTATCAAATAAGAAACTTCTATAAGAAGACTTAAAGCATTAGTGTTTCTGACAAGAGCAAGGCTGCCCTGTCTGACTTTGTCGTTATTAACTCCAATTTCTGCAACAAGTGTATTTAAGATAGTATCAGCAAGAGGTTTTGCTTGATTGTAATAATAATAAATACTTGTTCCGCTGTTTTTGTTAGGGTCTTTACCGTCAGGCAGTGCATTGCCGTGAATGCTTAAAAGAACAAGCGCATCATCACGGTTTGCAATATCAACTCTCTCTTTCAACCCTACATAACTATCGTCATTTCTTGTCATTATCACTTTAGCGCCACGTTTTTTCAACTCGGCTTCAAGATACTTTGCTATTGATAAGGTAATATCTTTTTCTTTATCACCCAAACATCCGATTGCACCAAATTCATTACCGCCGTGACCGGCATCAACGGCAATTTTTAAGTTATGCAAAGGTCTTCTTTTATCAACAATAATCGGTTTTCTGATCTTTAATACAAAATCATTTCCCTGATACGCTCCACTGTATCCAAGCAGTCTTCGACCTTCCAAAGCCTCCTGCACAGGAAAGTCCATTACATAAACATTATCAGGCTGATCTTTTACATTATAAAATTTCATTTGAAAAGGTTCCCCCTCAACCATTTCAAATGGTGTTCTTTTATCAAGATGGAATACAAATGTAAAATAATCGTCGCTGTCTAAATATTCATAGCCGCTTAATACAGCGGGAGTAACCGTATACCCCGTATATGCTTTTACATTTGATTTAGAAATCCAGCCCTTTTCATTATTACCGAGAATTACTCTGTGAAACCCTCCCTGTTCGCCGTCCGTCAAAAGTTCAATATTTCTTTGCAAATGAGATTTTCTGTTTATCCCTGCATCAATCGGTGTTGAACGCAGAGGAGAATTTTCTGTTGTAACATAAAAAGATTTTTTATCTGCATATGCCTGAAAAACAGGTGCCTGAATTGCACAAGAAGATTTAATAACAGGTTTTGTAATAACAAAAACCTGCTTTTCTTCGCCTGATTGTAAAACAAAGTTATTAGAACCGTTTTTTAAATTCACAACATAGGCAAATGCCCCCGTCGGATGCAGCGGAACATCCTGCCCGTTAATTGTCAAAGGCTTGTCAGATGAACCAATGAAAAACGTTGAGTTTGCATTTATCGTAACATCATTTTTCTTAGGATAAACCACATCAAGAGCAAAAGCCTGATTTGCAGCCAATAACAACCCCATTAATAAAATCATTCTTTTCATACAAATATTATACTACAAAATTCGTTAAAATTATTTAATATATATTTCTTTTAATCTTCCTTATGCTAGAATATAAAAAGTGCGGGGTGGAGAGTACCCTGAATTATAAAAAAGGGATTGGATTTTGAGAGAAAAAATTCGCAGCAGAGAAATTCGTGAGCCGGAAAATGAAATTGAAAAACGAAATAAAACCTTTGACCAGATTTTAGGATTTTTACATATATTCTTTATAGGTTTTATGGTTTTGCTCATAATTTATCTGTTTTTTATACAGGTAGTTGATGTAGGAAAATACAGAGCCAGAGCAAGAAGCCAGCGTGTGGGAAGAATTTTTTCAATGCGTGGTGATATTTTTGACAGAAACGGCATAAAACTTGCTACTGATAAAGTTTATTCGGATGTCTACGCACACCCTGCAGACTATGACCATTCACCGGAAGAGCTTGCGAAAATTCTTGCTCCTATTTTGAAAATGCCAAAAGATACACTTTTACAAAAACTTAAAAAACCCGGACCTGTAATTACAATAAAAAAAGATATTGACAGAAGCAGTGCAAAAGAAATTGCAAAACTGCATCTCAGAGAAATAAGTTTAGGCAAAAAGAACACTCGAGAATATCCTCAAGGTACACTTGCTGCACACGTTTTAGGATATTACAACTTTGATGCTGATATTGCAAACGGAGTTGAATACACTGCAAAAGACAGACTTGAACACGTTATAAATACAGTAAAATATCAAAAAACACGTGACGGCAAAATTATATATGATTTCACAACCGACCCGGTTGCGACTACTACAAACCCTAAAGGTGAAAATGTCACATTAACCATTGATGCGGCAATACAACACATCTGCGAAAAAGAAATTGAAAAAAAGGTCAAAGAAACAAGAGCTGACGGCGGTTCTGTTATAGTTATGAACCCTAAAAATGCAGAAATACTTGCTTATGCAGTTTATCCAACATTTGACCCTAACAACTATAAAAAAGCAACACCAGCTCAATTAAAGAACTGGACTTTAACTGACGTATTACCTCCGGGCTCAACTTTTAAAACCATTACTGTTGCCTCTGCAATGGATTTAGGTAAGATTAACGAACATTCTACTGTTCTTGACACAGGCAAAATGACAATCGGGAAATGGGAAATTAAAAACCACGACTACCATATTCACCCTTACCCGGGAAATATTTCTCTCGAGTACCTGTTTGAACATTCAAGCAATATAGGTTCCATAAACGTAGCAAGAATGATGTCACCACTTGAATTTTACGGTGTACTCAAAAAATTCGGTTTTGGAAATAAAACAGGAATTGATTTACCGGGTGAATCCAGCGGTTTGTTACCTTACTGGACACACTGGGATCAGGGAATTCATGCAACAATGGCATACGGCTACGGCACATCGGTTACTGCAATTCAAATGATTTCTGCCGTTCAGGCAATTGCAAATAACGGTGTTAAAATTACTCCGCATATTATTAAATACTCTCAGGAGGAATATGATAACAAAATTAAATATACACAGGTAATTAAGCCTGAAACTGCTCAAACCGTTACCAAATTACTTGTTGCAAGTATTGAAAACAGCAAATCAGAAGTAAAAATGGATAAATATAAAGTTGCCGAAAAAACAGGAACTTCAAGAAAACCAAACAAAAACGGTCCCGGATATTCACAATATTTATACACGTCTTCAATCGGCTACCTTCCTGCATCAGACCCTCAAGTGCTGATTTATGTAATAGTAGACAGCCCGAAAGAAGGAGCTATATGGGGAAGTACTGTTGCGGCTCCTGTATTTAAAGAAGTTGCAACCCAAGTTGCAAGAATTATGAACCTTAAACCCGATAAGGTTACACCCGCAAAAAAGAATTAATGATTAACGGAGGATAAAATGAAACTTGACGAACTTATTGAATATTTAGACTACAAAGATTTGATTAACTTTAAAAATATTGATATTACCGGAATATCATACAATTCCAAAACAACAAAAAAAGGCGATATTTTTATATGCTTAGTCGGAGAGCACACTGACGGTCACGAATATGCCCAAAGCGCAATTGAAAACGGCGCAGCAGCTCTTTTGACCGAAAGAAAAGTTCAGGGAACAAAAATTCCTCAAGTCGTAGTTTCATCAACAAGACATAAAATAGCTGATATTGCAGACAGATTTTACTCAAGTCCTTCCAAAGGCATTAACCTTATCGGGATTACAGGTACTAACGGCAAAACAACCGTTACACATTTAATCCAAAAAATATTTGAAGAAAATAACGAAAAATGTGCACTTATAGGAACTCTGGGTTACAAATTATCCTCCAACGGCGAATACAGAGATGCTAAACATACAACTCCGCAGGCACCAGAATTACAGGCAACATTGAGAATGATTAAAGATGTTGAAAAAATTGATAATGTAGTTATGGAAGTAAGTTCTCATGCACTTGATCAAAACCGTGTGGGAGGATGCAGATTTAACGGAGCAGTTTTGACAAACTTAACTCAAGATCACCTTGATTACCACATTACTATGGAAAACTATTTTGAAGCAAAAGCACTCCTTTTCAGAAATCTGTCAAGAGCAATTACCACAAGAGATACGGAAGGAAATCCTATTTGCGACGAGCATTCACCGTTTGCAGTCATCAATGCCGATGATGAATATGCTGAAAAATTCAAGTCAGTTGTACCAGAAGGAGTGAGAAAATTCACATACGGAGTTAAAAAACAAAGTGATGTAATGGCAAAAAATATAAATTTCTCTTTAAATGGTGCTGAATTTACTCTGGTAGAAAACGGTAATGAACATAATGTTAACCTTCATATGAACGGAATGTTCAGTGTTTATAATGTTCTGGCAGCCGTAACAGCATCTCTTGCAATGGGAATAGATATTAAAACAGCATTAAAAGCTTTGCAGAATGTTAAAGGTGTTGCCGGAAGATTTGAAGTAGTTGTAAAAAAACCTCTTGTAATTGTAGATTATGCACATACTCCTGACGGATTGGAAAATGTTCTTAAGTCAGCAAGAGAAATTACACCTAAAGACGGCAGCTTAATTTGTCTTTTCGGATGCGGCGGTGACAGAGATGCAACAAAACGTCCTAAAATGGGAGCTATTGCAGAAAAACTTGCCGATAAAATAGTTATTACAAGCGACAATCCGAGAACAGAAGACCCGCAAACAATTATTACAGATATTATTGCAGGCTTAAAATCAGTAAATACGGAAAGTGTAATCGTTGAACCTGACAGAGGAACTGCTATAGGTTTGTTAAAAAATATAGCAAACAATAACGATATTGTCGTTATTGCAGGTAAAGGACATGAGGATTATCAAATTCTTAAAGATAAAACAATCCACTTTGATGACAGGGAGGAAGCAAGAAAAGTATTTGAGGTAAGCGTTATTTAAATAACGCTTACCTGTAATATTAAGGTAAGTTCTTCCAATAACTTTTTTTTATACTATAGTTTGTACTTTTGTCAGGAGGGAAATTATCTCTGATAGCCCAATAAGAACATTGTTCTCCCTGGACGTGCCAGTTTGTACCCCCCCTCAAACGAACATCTGGATTGATAAGCACTTTCAGGGCGATTACCCGGATAATCAGCATTTTCATTTAGAGCAATGATTTTTCCATTTGCACATATATTAAACACAAAGAGATCATAGCCATATCTGTTTGGTCCTTTATATGGACCGTTAGTATCCACTTTAAGAATTATGTTACAGGTTTTAGCTGTACTGTAAGTCATAAATAATGACATACCATTACTCACTAAAAAGATATTCCTACTATATGCAGAAGCAAATTCAGTATAAGGATATGCATAATTATTAGATGTGTACATTTTTAGTTTGTCTAATATTTCATTGTCATTTTTATTTATTTTACCAACTACTTTGTAGTAAAGAGGAATTCGTTGTTGGTATTTAATATAGTTAAAAAAATCTGCTTCATGTTCCATGTACATCTGGTAGGTGGCACGGCTTATCAAGGAATAAGCTGTCTTAAACTGGGTTTCCATTACTTTATTTCGATGTTTATGGATTAAAGTAGGAAGTGTTAAGGAGGCTACTACACCAATAATTCCTAAAGTAATTAAAATTTCCGCAAGTGTAAATGCCTTACGACGGGAGCTTAAACGGTTGCCCCCCCCCCGCAAAATGCGGTGTTAATACCTCTTTTCATATAACAACTCCTTTCATTTATTTGTTAGATTTATGCAATGCCCGATTGGCGGGTCCAGCGGCTACGCTGGTCATTAATTGCTCCTTTCGTATATATCATTATAATTTTAACATATTTTTACTTTTTTTCAAGTATTGTTGTATAATAGTTCTATGAAAACTAAACTACTTATTGAACAACATTTTCACGGATGTTTCGGGATTGATTTTAACAAAGCTGATGTTGATGAAGTTTTGTTCCTCTCTAAAGAAATTAGAAAATACGGCATTGGCGGAATTTTTCCGACTATTGTTACCGACAACGTTGAAAATACCAAAAGAGCAATAAACATTATTAAAGAAGCATCACAAAAGCAGACTTCAAATATGGCAAAGATTTTTGGCATTCACCTTGAAGGAATATTTTTAAACGAAAAGAAAAAAGGAATTCATAATACTGAACACTTTATGAAGCTTACCGCTGAGAATTACAAGCTTATCGAGGATGATTTCATAAAAATAATAACTGTTGCTCCTGAATTGGATGAAGGACTTTTAGATTATTTATCACAGAAAGATATAAAAATTCAGGCAGGTCATTGTATTGGAGGAAATTTAACAGGCTGCACAGGCATCACTCATCTTTTTAACGCAATGTCAGGGATTACACACAGAGAAAGCTCAACAGCACTTTCGGCTTTAATTAATGATAACATTTATACTGAAATTATTGCTGACGGTGTTCACGTTTACGATGATGCTTTAAAACTTGTATTTAAAACAAAACCGTCAGACAAAATTATTTTGATAAGCGACAGCCTGCCGATAACAAAAAGCAGTCTTAAAGAAATGACTTTTGCTGATGAAAAAGTTTACTATGACGGGATAAAAGCTACTTCCAAAGATGGAACTATTGCCGGAAGTACAGCCCTCTTACCTGATATAATAAAACGACTTGCGGCAATCGGGCTGTTTAATCCAGAATATATCAACAATCCTTATAACTACCACAATATTGATTTAGACGGCTATATTGAGTGGGATGAGGATTGGAATATAATATAGAAGAATTATTTCTTATCCTGTATCATTTCTATAGTAGTTTTCCCGCCCTTTTCCACAGCATAATTAGTACCTACAATCTTTTTAATTCCTCCGTAGTCACCTTCCAGCTCGAATGTAAAAATATCATACCCCCATTTATTAGGCCCTTTGTGACCGTTAATATCAACAGTGTATATCGGAGTTGATCCTCTAAATTGACCGTATTTTATTATAACAGTGCCGTCTGATAATATCCATGATGCATATTTATTTTTTATATTAGCATCACTGAAGTCAGAGTCAGGGTTATAAGGATACTCAGGGTTGGGATTTTGAATTTCTTTAACTTTATCCGTTCCTTTATAATCACTTGTTAAACAGCCGTTGGACAAAGCATTATTTTCACAAAATTTGACAACCTTTAACACTTTATTAAACAATTCTTCTTCAAATACGGAACAATCACTACGTATACCTCTATGATTAACATCCAGAGGAGAGCCGTCTTCACATTTGTGCGATACACAGGTATTATATACAGGATCTTTTTGTGTGCAAACTACATTACACAATGGCCCATTTAGCCAAAAAGAACAGGCTACAGGCATATCAAGCTGATTTTGCGCCTGAAATACTGCTTGGGAAAAAGTAGAATACACTTTTTTAAATTGATTTCTTAAAACATTTTTTTGCACATTTTCTGTTATCACAGGCATAGTTAAGGCTGCTACTATACCTATAACACCTAAGGTAATCAAGACCTCTGCAAGCGTAAAACCCTTGCTACAGGAGCTTAAATGGCTGCCCCCCCCCCGATGTTACTTAACTTTTTCATAATCGCTCCTTTCTATAATCTTTTAATAATTATGCAAAACCCTTGTGGCGGGTCCAGCGGCTACGCTGGTCATTTATTGCTTCTTTCGTATATATATTATAATTTTAACATATTTTTACTTTTTTTCAAGTATTGTTGTATAATACCTTTATGAAAAGCGATAATATAAAAAAAGGGATAGCCAGAACTCCTCACAGAGGACTTCTTATGGCAACAGGCGTTAGCAAAAATAATATGAAAGCTCCGTTTATCGGGATTGCCAGTTCATTTTCCGACTTAGTTCCGGGACATATAGGAATGCGGGATTTGGAAAGACAAATTGAAAAAGGAATTCACAGCGCAGGCGGTCAATCTTTTATTTTCGGAGTTCCTGCAATTTGTGACGGGATAGCTATGGGACATGACGGAATGCGTTATTCGCTTCCGTCAAGAGATTTGATTGCGGATTGCGTGGAAAGCGTTGTGGCTGCTCATCAGCTTGACGGTATTGTTTTACTTTCAAATTGCGACAAAATTACTCCGGGAATGCTCATTGGCGCTTTAAGATTAAATATTCCCGCAATAATTGTCACAGCAGGTCCTATGCTAGACGGTGAATGCAGAGGGCATAAAAAATTAACAATGGTTACAGGTTCTTTTGAAGCCGTAGGTAAATTCAGAAACGGTGAAATCACAGATGAAGAACTTCTTGAACTGGAAGAAGCTTCCTGCCCGTCAGCAGGAGCCTGTCAGGGAATGTACACCGCAAACACTATGGCCTGTTTAGCGGAAGTAATGGGAATGAGCCTTCCCTACTGTGCATCTGCCTCTGCAGTATCTTCCCAAAAACGCCGTATAGCCTTTGACAGCGGAATGCAGATTGTTGAGCTTATTAAAAAAGATTTGAAACCGTCAGATATTATTACAAGAAAAAGTTTAAGAAACGCCATTACCGTTGATTTAGCTCTCGGCGGCTCTACAAATACTTTTTTGCATATTCTTGCTATTGCAAATGCAGGCGGGATAAACGTTACACTAGATGATTTTGAAGAATTGAGCAAAAAAATTCATCAAATTGTAAAAATAAATCCTTCATCAACTTTGACAATGACAGATTTCCATAACGCAGGAGGAGTTCCTGCAACTTTGAAATCTTTAGGAAAGTTCTTAAATGACACAAAAACAGTATCCGGGATTTCTGCAAAAAATATCGCAAAACAAGCTTACAAAGACGATAACATAATTCCTGATTACGATCAGTCGACATACACTCAAGCAGGTTTAAGCATTCTATACGGCAACCTTGCTAAAGACGGGTGTGTAATAAAAACATCGGGAGTTGCACCTGAATGCTACACTTTTGAAGGTAATGCAAAAACTTTTGACAGTGAAGAAGATGCAATGGAAGCACTTGAAAATGACGAAATTACAGAAGGTGATGTTATAGTAATACGCTATGAAGGACCAAAAGGCGGCCCGGGAATGCGTGAAATGCTCGCACCGACATCACTGTTGGTCGGTAAAGGCTTAGGTAAAAAATGTGCACTTATTACAGACGGACGTTTTTCGGGAGCAACAAGAGGAATATGTGTAGGACATATTTGTCCCGAAGCAGCAAACGGCGGAACTATAGCATTAATCGAAAATGGCGATAAAATCAAAATTGATATTACAAATCGTTCAATTGAACTTCTTGTAGATGAAAAAACACTTGAAGAACGCAGTAAAAATCTAAAACCTTTTGAGCCTAAAGTTAAGTCAGGATATTTATATAAATATTCCCAAAATGTACAGGATGCTTCGCACGGAGCTATTGCATAACACTTGACAAATATAGGAAAATCATAAATAATGATTGAAAACAGGAGGTAGAAAAATGTTTAAATCAGAAGCTTTGAGATTGCCCCCCCCCCGAAAAACACAAGTATAAAAAGGGTTTTAGCTAAAACTCTTTACTTAAAAAAAACATGTGCAATAATAGTGACATGAAACATCACAATATTACAAAGAAATTATTTGCATTTACTTTAGCAGAAGTTTTAATTACTCTCGGAATTATTGGTATAGTTGCGGCGATGACGATGCCGGCTTTAATTGCTAATTATCAAGAAAGAGTTATTGTTAGCCAACTAAAAAAAGTATATTCTACTCTGTCACAAGCTGTCAAAATGGCTGAAGCTGAATATGGCGACATTTCAGAATGGCCTGTAAAAGATGGAGACATGAATTCAACAGATACAATATACAATCATTACATAAAACCATATTTAAATATAACAAAAGAATGTAAAAACTCTGAAGAATGTTTTAGCTCATATAATCTTCAACCGCTTCACTATTATACATTCTGTTTAAACGACGGGAGTATGGTATCACTTGATCTTAATAATAAAAATGAAGATCCGGATAGTTTATATCCTTCATATGGAATTAAAAACGTTACTCTCAGAAATTTTATAGATTTTACAGTTGATGTTAATGGAGATAAAAAACCAAACAAACCAGGAGAAGATATTTTTAGATTTTTTGTAACTCAAAAAGGACTTATACCATTAGGTGCTGACCAGGATGCAGGGACAACAAAAAACAGATGTAAAAGACCACAAACTGGATTTTATTGTACAGCATATATGTTAACTAAATATTAATGTCTATGATAACATATAGATATGAAAAAACTTGAAGATTTCGCCGAAGATATCAACAAATGTTCCAAATGCGGTCTTTGCCAGTCAGTTTGTCCTGTTTATAAGATAACGGGAAATGACTGCGCTGTTTCACGAGGGAAATTTGTTATGCTTGACGGAGTTTTAAAAGGTGATTTGAAACTTAATAAAAACATAAACAAATATCTTGACTTATGCCTTAAATGCGATAAGTGTAAGAGCTTTTGCCCCAGTGCAATCGACGTATGCAAAATATTTGAAACAGCAAAATATGAGTATGCAAAAAAAACTTTATCAGGAAAATTTATTTTCTTCCTCGAATCAAAATACATATTCGGTAATTTTATAAATCTATTTAAAACTTTATCAAAACCATTCAGGAAAAAGTTTTCAAAAAAATCCCCTGACTGTTTAAAAGTATTATACTTTAAAGGCTGCGTAAATAACATATTACCGCATACTGACAATATTCTAAACAAATTATTAGAAAATTCTAACGTGGAAATTATTGAAAAAGATTTCGATTGCTGCGGACTTCCGTTACTATCAAGCGGGAATTTAGAAAGATTTGAAGAAGTTAAGCAGCATAATCTGAAAATGTTTGATTGTGATTTTGATTACATTTTGACAGATTGTGCAAGCTGTGAAAGCACATTAAAAAAATATGTTGATGCAAAATTCATAAATATCGGCGAACTCATTGTTATGCTAAACATAAAATTCCGCTTTAAAAAACCTGTCACTGTAACATTCCATAAGCCCTGCCATCTTGAAAATGACGACTTTCTAAAACCTTTAATTGATAATTGCGAAAATGTTGAATATATTGAAATGAAAGATTATGATGAATGCTGCGGTTTTGCAGGAGAATTTGCATTAAAAAACAACAAAATTTCTCGTTTAATTGCTAAAAACAAAGCCGCAAATATTATAAATTCAAATGCTAAATATGTTATAACTTCTTGCCCCGGATGTGAACTGGGGCTTCAACAAGGATTAGCGGGAATTACAGGCAGACCAAAAGTTTTGAGCTTAACTGATTTTCTATCTAAAGCCGAAATTAATAATTGACAAAGTAAGAAAAAAATTATATAGTATATATTGTTTTATTTAATAAGAATTTGGGAAAAGAATATTATGGATAAATTTAAAAAATATGGTTTCACACTTGCTGAAGTGCTTGTTACATTGGGAGTTATCGGAATAGTTGCAGCCTTAACAATGCCGACATTAATGGCTAACCACCAAAAAACCGTACAGAAGGCTCAATTTAAAAAGGCATATTCATTATTTTATAATGCTGTAATGCAAGCTCAAGCAGAATTAGGATATCCTGTATATTGCACATATTGGGACAGACCAACTGCCTGCACTGCAAAATGCACAAAAAACAATGAATATGGAACCTGTGTATCATGGACTTGCTCTGACGGTACACCTTTACCTACAAATTATAATGGTTTGCGTGCTAATTGTGATAAGTTTGAAGAACAATTATTTACAAAAACATTAAAAGTTATAAAAAGCTGCCCGACAAAAGCTCTTGAAAACGGATGTTTAACAGATGAGTACAGAGGTACAGACAAAGTTAAACAAGAACTGAATTCCAGCAATCCTGATTATAAAGCAGACCCAAATATTGATTTCAGCGATACTAATATTAAAAATAAATACTCTGCGTGGGTTTTATCTAATGGTATGGTAATCTTTAAATACGGAACATACAAATCTAATTACCCGATTTATACAATTGATATTAACGGTCACAAAAAGCCTAATAAATGGGGACATGATATTTTTACATTCACACTAAAAGGGAATGAAGATGGTATTACCTCAATGGTTGGCAGTACATATGCCACAGAAAAAGGCGGAAAATCAGCTACACAAATGATTAATGAACAATAAATAAAAAAAAGACCTGTTCAACAGGTCTTTTTTTTATCTGCCAAGTTCGTTTGCTTTTTGAGCAGTTTTATCAATTACATCATAAAATAATTTATCGGATCCCTCATCATTCATTACTGTTATTCCGACAAACGTACAACCGCCTTTTGTTGCAACATTATCAATTAATGTCTGTACAGGTATCTCACCTCTGCTCATTACCATTTTTGCCGAACCCAAAGCCGTCTGAGTTGCGAGCATAAGAGATTTTTCATAATCTAATCCTAATTTTTCTCCCGCACGAGCCATATCCTCTATTACCTTGTAGAAAAATGCAGGTCCCGAGCCTGATATCGCTGTTACTATATCTATTTGTTCTTCAGAAACTTCAATACATTTTCCTATGCTTGAAAGCATTTCCATTACAAATTCAACATCTTCCTCGTCAGCATAAGTTCCTTTACAAACTCCACTCATTCCTTCTAACACAAGCGCAGGTGTATTAGGCATTACACGAACAACTCTTTTTCTTCCGATAATCTTTTCAATTTTCTTTGTAGAAACTCCTGCTGCAATAGAAACTATTAACTTTTCAGGTGTCAGCTCGTCTTTAATTTCTTCCAATACATCCACTACATAATTAGGCTTTGTTGCAATGAAAATAATATCACTATCCATAGTCAAAAATCTGTTATCGGTTATAACATTTATATCTAAACGACTTTGAGCAAGTTCAGCAATCGCACAGTTTACCTCTGATCCCTTAAGGTTCTCTTTCGGCAAAAACTTTGAAGAAATTGCACCCTTTATAATCGCACTTGCCATTTTTCCGCAACCGATGAACCCTATTTTACATTTTTTGTTCATATTATTTAACCTGCCCCTCTTTTTGTGTTGACTAATAAGTTTTTTTCATTTAACATTAAGATTATACGACAAATATAAATAAAAGGAATAAAGAAATGAGACGTACACTAGAAGGAACAAAAGTAAAAAGACAAAGAGTAAGCGGATTTAGAGCAAGAATGGCTACACCCGGCGGACAAGAAGTTTTAAACAGACGCCGTGCTAAAGGTCGTCATAAATTAGCTATCTCTGCTAAAAAACGTGCTTAATTATAGTATGTTGAAAATTGATAACTAATTGCGTAGTTTTAAAATAATTTAACACAGCAGGTCGGAATATTCAGGCGTGCTGTGTTCTTGTACAAATATATGTTAAAAAAACAGTTTAGATTAAAAAATAAAGCAGCTTTCAATGCAATTTACAGATTGAAAAACTCCACTAATATCGGCGGAGTAACATTGTTCGCAGGAAAAGAAAAAACTGATGCCGAAACTGATACCCGTGTAGGATTTGTCGTAAGTAAAAAAACACATAAAAGAGCAGTTAAAAGAAATCGACTTAAACGCCTTATGAGAGAAAGTTACAGGCTTTTATTAAAATCAGGAAACTTAGGAAATTCCCAAAGATACATGTCTTTGATTTTTATAGGTTCTCAAAAAGCCCTTGATAAAAATTTTGCAGAAATTCAAAATATCATTAATAATCTTATAAATAGGATTTGAGGAGATAAATAAATGCTTGAAGGAATGTTTGTTGAAAAAGTTTTAACTCAGGAATATATTCGTCCATACCCGCAGGAACCTCAGGAAACTTCAGGCTACTTTGTCGGTTCACAGGCTATTTACAGATACTCCTTAAAATCCTCGGATTACCCAACATTAATTATCCCCGATCCTTTATATGACAACGAAGGTGGTGCTATAAAACCGGGATTTTACGAACTCGCACTTACAGACTCCAGAGATTTTCTCATTCTTTTGGAATCCAAAAATCCACGTGCAATTATTCCTGTTATAAAAATTGAAGAAGATGCTACGGAAGAAAACAGATTAAATAATAAAACAGTAAAAAAACAACTTAAAAAAGAAGAAAAAGAAAGAGAAAAAACAAATAAAAAACGTGCTAAAGTAGGGATGCCGCCTGATGAACCTCAAATTTATAATGAAGCATCCATTGAATACATTCAAAAAGATGATTATTACCTTATAAAATATCAAAGAGGAACAATAAAAGCCTGGGGAGCATTTAAGGGTTAAATAATTCTTGATTTTTGAGAATTTAAAAGGTTTAATATTAATATAAAAAATAAAAAAAGGTAAATTATGCTCGCCAATTATCATATGCATACAAATTACAGTGACGATTCATCTTTCAAAATGGAAGATGTTGTGAAAAAATCAATATCTTGCGGACTTGATGAAATATGTATTACTGATCATATTGACTGTCTGACAGGTATAAATCCTAATTTCCCTTACAAATCATATGAACGGGAATTTAAAAACTGTAAAGAAAAATATTCTGATAAAATTAATCTTAAGCTTGGAATTGAATTTGGAATGCAGACGTCAACCATCCCTCAATTTGAAGAAATTTATGCACAGGGAAATTTTGACTTTGTGTTAATGTCTTGTCATCTTATAAATGATCAATGGTTCTGGTCAAATGAATTCCAAGCAGGAAAAACTCAAAAAGAATATAATGAACAATACTATGCAGAAATTTTAAATCTTGTAAACACCTTTGATAACTATTCCGTACTGGGTCACCTTGATGTAATAAGAAGATACGACTTAAACGGAGAGTATGAATTTAATAATGTAAAGCCTGTTATAGAAGCTATTTTAAAACGTGTAATATCACAAGGCAAAGGAATAGAATTAAACACCTCAAGTTACAGATACAGATTAAAAGATTTAATGCCATCAAAAAATATACTAAAATTATATAGAGATCTTGGCGGAGAAATCATAACAATCGGTTCAGATTCTCATTGTCCCGAACATGTAAACAGCCATATAAAAGAAGCCCAAAGCATTTTAATATCCCTCGGCTACAAATATTTTTGTACATATGATAATATGCATCCTGCATTTCAAGAATTAATAAAATCAGGGGTTGCAATTTAATTTTCAGCGTTTAATAATGGGGTATAAGAGAATTCATCGCAGGATGGAGCAGTCTGGTAGCTCGTCGGGCTCATAAGACTCATTTTAGATTTACTTCCTTGCTTGATATAATAAGTGTTATTGGTATTTATAGAATACTTAATTTTTGATGTAAATTGTAGGGAAGACCTACAATAATTATAGGTCTATTTTCCCCCACAACTTATTATTTTTTATGCACCCCAATCATCTTGTTGAGATGTTTCTTTCTGCGGCAGCATTTCGTCTGGAATGTCTTTTTCATTACTGCTGAATATCCGTTTGAAACGCTTATTTTGTGCTTGCGCAACTTCTTCTAAATGATGAGGCAGGACATGTGTATAAGTATCTAAAGTAATACCGATACAGCTATGACCTAACCAAGCCGATACTTTTTTAATATCGATTTTATCCTCAAATAAAGATGTTGCACACGAATGCCTAAATGAATGTATTTTATGATGTTCAATCCCTGCTTCCGCTAACCGCTTGTTTACAAAGGCTCTAAAAGTCGTATCACAGATAAAATAGCCGTCATCTCTTGCAAATACAAGGTCTAAATCTCTATGGTACTTCTCTCTAAGTTTTAACTTATTTTCTGCCTGCAAACTTCTAACTCGGCGGAGTATTTTCTCAACAGGCTCTGACATTGATATTGTGCGGTTTGAAGTTTTAGTTTTGGTTGAATCTATAATTTCTTTTTTATACTTGTATTTCGCATTTTTATCATTATCAGGCACTGCCTGCAACTGTTGGCTAATCCTAATTTCTCGTTTCTCAAAATTAACCTTAGACCATTGCAAGCCCAATGCTTCGCCTAATCTCGTGCCAATGCAAAGGAAGAACACTATAAGCATATCCCATTGAGTACCTTGTTCAATACAATATTTAACAAGTTTATCGTAATCCTCTGGGCTTAATATTTGCGTTTCTTTCTTTGTGCATTTTGGATATTCTGCATCGTCATTCGGGTTTTTCTCTATGATACCGAGTTTCCGAGCCCTCACAAGCATTCTGTTTACTACCGCTCTAATATTCTTAACTGTTTTCGGGTCAAGGGTTCCGTTTTTGCCATTGCTTTTTTCTAAACAAGTATTATAAAATACTGTCAATCGGTGCGGTTTTAGTTTCTTTATAAGTATATGTCCTAAGTCTGGAATTATATGTTTGTCTAAAATACTCCTATCATCGTTAATAGTAGTAATTTTGACATGACCTACAACATAATTGTCAAACCAACAATTTGCCCATTGAGCGATTGTCATATTTTCGCTAATATCATCAGAATATCTGCCCTCTTGCTCCGCTTTCCATTCTTTGTAGGCGGTTAGGCATTCTTCTTTGGTTTTGCGAGAAAAACTTTTTATCTTACTTTTGCCAAACTCATCGTGATAAGTAACTTTGTATTCAATGTATCTGCCGTCTGTACTTTTTGTAAAACAGCCTTCACCATTTTTACGTTTTGGTCTTTTAGTTTTAGGAGTTGTATTCTTAGCCATTTGCATTCTCCTCCTTAACAAATTTGTAGAATGCGTATTCGCTAATATTCAACTCACGAATAGCAGATATTGATGTAATCTGACGGTTAATCCATTTTTGATAAACCTCTTTGAAGTTTGCAGGTTTTGGTACTTGCTTTCGCCCCTTATACTTGCCTTGTTTTTTCGCAACTGCAATTCCGTCGCGCTGGCGTTCCAAAAGATTTGCACGCTCAAATTCATAAATCGCACCTAAGAATGTCAGCATCAGTTTGCCAAAGTTTGTGGATGTGTCGATTTTTTCTTTGTCGCTATATAGAGTAACGCCTTTGTTTGTCAGATATTCAACAATATCTAACAAATCTTTGGTATTACGAGCTAACCGCGATAAGTCTTTAACGCAAATCGTATCGCCTTGCCTTGCATAATTAAGCATATTTTGAAGTTCGCGGCGGTCTGTTGTATTCTTACCGCTGACCTTTTCTTCAAAATACTTATCAATGCCAAGTTTGGCTAAAATTGCTTTTTGACTTTCCGTATTTTGGTCGATAGCACTAACTCTAATGTACCCAATCCTTTGTCCTGTCATCATTTCCTCCTTTTTTTATTTTTTAGGACAACGAGTGTTTGAAGTAAAGACTTTATCAGGGAAATGAGTGAAAATTAAAAAATCAAGTCTAAACAAACACTTTTTAAGCACCAAAAAATCGCCCGAATAGAGTGTACCCTAACAAGTGATAAAACTTAATCAAGTTCTGTTAATTTGGCATAGCAAATTAAGCTATTTTAAGAGGGTGTTTCTATAAAATATGCTTAACTCTACAAGACAAATAGCCTCTATGGACGATAGAACTGCTATCCAAATCTTATTTTATGGTTCATGCCGCTTCCTCCTTGGTAAAAAAATAATGTCACCATTGCGAGCCTATGGTTACCTAGGTGGCTCATCAGGGACGTTTTCCTTGGCGAAACGTCAAAATATTCCTAGCTCTCGGGTTATATACATTCTCAACCGCTGGCATTACCACTTGTATGATACTAAAATTTTTAGACTTTGTCAAATAAAAAACTCTATAAACCCTTGTTATTATTGAATTTATGTTATACAATAAATTTTCAATAACTCGGAAATCCTCTCTAAATCAGCATTTTAAAAAATAAAAATTATGAAGAAATGTTAAATACTTTACAAAATTTTTGTCTGGCCCTCACCAATCTCTCTCTTAATCTCTAGCTAAAATTTTGGTTCTATGATAGTTCAAACTTTGTCATGATAAATTTTTCGAGATAATCACGAACTAAATATATAAAACTTTTACCTTTTCCTTACCAATCGTTACTTTTTTCTTGTGCTAAAATTTCGGTTTTATGATAGCTCAAACTTTGTCATGATAATAAGGTCAATGTAATCATCGGGATATCTGTATAATTTATTACTTCCTATACTTCCATATATAGGATATTTATATTAAACTTGTTCTTTTTTTGTTTTTCTTTTCCCCGCCGGTGCAAAATTATTTAAACTGTTTTCGCCAATTTTCAATCATTTGTTCTGTTTTTAATCTTTCTGCTCTTTCTTGAGGCGTTTCGTTTTTATATTTTTCAATTTTTATTAAATGTTCTATTGTTGCTATAATTGCAATTACTATCCCTGTACTGATTAACAACCATTGAATAATTTTACTTTCCCATAGAAAAGCTACAATACAAGCAATAACGACTATTCCTATAATGCCACTTTCCCATAAGAATGCTAATAAAACACTTAAAGTGAAAATATCCACAATTATCTTCCTTCCTTTTTATTAGTAATAGGTTCAATGTAAATATAATTTTTATTATATTTTAATTTGTCTACATAATCCGCATCCCAAAAAATACGCTCCAATTTTTCTAGTTCTTTTTGCTGCCTATCAATGATATATCCGTCTTCTGTAATAGTTATGCCACTTAAAGTAAATAATAAACTTATCAACCAAGTCATAATTAATCTCCAAATATTAACAAAGTTATTAAAATACATATAATAGTCCATAACCAATCTAATAGTTTCATTATTCCACCGCCTGTTCTGTTTTATTTGCTAAAACTATTTATGCACAACGAGAAATGATTGCAAGATGTCTAAAAATTTATTCTTTATAATCTTTCCCAACATAACGATATTTCCCATGTTCCAAAGCTTTAAAATAATGCGGTTGTGTTTCCCAGTCAATCCCATTATTTCTTATATTATGGCAGTAATCTGACGGTATATAACTGTCGCGTGGTCTTCCATATAATCCGCTTAAAGTATCCTTAAACCATTTTGTAGTAAATTCTAGCCCTAGTGGCATTATTGATAGTAGTTTCTCAATATCTATTTCAATTTGTCTTGTCATATAAACCTCTTTATACTATTTCTGTAACTAAAATTTTAAATACTCCGCGCGGTTTATTGAAGTTGCAGAAATCTTGCCAATGTATAAAATAATCATTTTTTAAAAATACCGACGGATTATGTTTTTTATTGTAATCGGAAGTACATTCATGCCATTTCTTTATACCTTTGTTGATTGTTATACCGTTCTCTAAAGAAAATTCATAATCTGTCTGTTCAGTATTTACAATTTTTTGCCAAGTCCGACTTTGATTGGTAATTGTAATAGCATAACCAACCAAAAAATTTGTTTCAGTTTCTTTGAAATATTCAATTCTTGAAATATCTTTTATGTGCCCATATTTAGTTAAATCATTTGCACTTTGGTCTTTTAAGTTGAATGTTAATCCATTCCAAATCTGTTCAAATTTACTTGTTTTATATTTTAATTCTATTGGAATATATCCGCCAGAGCTGTCAATTACTAACAAATCTATATTTCTATTTTTGCCTTCATAATTTTTCAAAGGATATTCAATACAAATTGTGAATTGGTCTTTATATAATTCTTTAATTTTCCAGGCTAAGTAAAATTGAAATTCAAGTTCGCTACAGAACAACGGATTTGTCTTTGATAGTTCCTGCAAAACCCTATAAATATCAAATTTAGTTTTAGCTGTTACATTTAAAACCATTCTCAATCCATTTTTTAGGTAAAAATTTGCATAAAAATTACCCATTCTGTAATAAATTCTATCAATTAAGTAAATTTAAGTCAAATATTTACCTTATTTCCCATTCTGAATTGTCAAAATACTTAATAAAATTGAAAGAGAGGTTTATATGAATATTAAAAATTTGTTCGGTCGTAAAATTAAAGAGTATCGTAAAAAAAGAAATCTAACGCAGGCGCAACTTGCAGAGCTTGTGAATGTAGATGACAAACATATAAGCTGTATTGAGAGCGGTAAAAACTTTCCTTCTGCTGATTTAATCGAAAGACTTGCAACATCTTTAGAAGTTGAGCCTAAAGACTTATTTGAATTTTACTACCTGCAAGAAACCGCCGACCTAAAATCAGATTTAATCTCAATGCTTGATAAACTAAATCAAGACGAATTATCACTTGCGCATAAATATGTGCGGACATTCTTGCTAAAATAATTCTCGGTAATTTTATACCTCACCACCCTAAAACATTTCATCATTCGCCAGAGAATACTCTCATCTGAAATTTTTACCGGCGGGGTTTTTCAAGCCGAGAAAAATCTCACTACCGAAAACTTATATCTGCGACCAAGAAATCTCATCACGCAATGAGAGGGGCTATATGGGGTGAAATAAGAAGAGCTAATTAATTAGCTCTTCTTATTTGATATTTACATCAATTCTCGTAATTCCTGCATTGTTTTTAATAATTTCATTGTAGAATTATAATCTAATTGATTACCTTCATACTCACAGCGATATAATCCTTGCAAATTTGAAGGCAAGGTTGTGTCCTTTTTGCATAATAGAATAACTCTCTTACCGTATAAAGCTATTGCGGCACCTATTTCAATTAAAACATTTTCATTTATTCTTTCATATGTATTTTCACCATTATTTATAGGTACATTCTCGAAATCTATATGAATTATTCCTGCATCACAACTTCTCATATCGTCAAAAACTTTATCAGGAACAGGAATAGCAGTGGTTTCTCTTTCAATAGAAACTACTGGCTCCATTTGACCATAAGCTAATAATTCTTTTAATTGTCCTACTATAACTGTATTATTTTTTCCATGGGAAATAAATATATTGGGTTTCCGTTTTTCTGTTCCCGTTTGTTTTTCTATGCAAGTAGGGGTTGAAATAGACATCTTTTCTAATAATTCATTAGGGACCATCAATTCTTCTTGGTTGTCTATATCAAAATCGTTTTCTATATCTGTTTCATTATCAATTATCTTAGAGGCTTGATTGGAATTTGCTTCAAGACAAATAAATTCATTACCACTTATTATACGTAATATTTTTGCTTCATTAGCATTGTCTTTTATAATTTGCCAAGTGTTTTCTTGTTTTTCTTTAGATACGCCTTTTTTAGCTAAAATATTATATGCAATATTATTCTTAGGTAATTTGTTTCCATTATATGTAGAATATATTTCAGCAAATAAAGTTGGTTTCATTATGGATTCTCTTAGTGCGACTAAGTCATCACCTTCTAATATAGGTGCAACAATTCTTTCCCCAAGTTCTGTCAAACTGATATTTTTAGAGTTATAACCGCCATTAGTAAGTCCGTATGCAACAGATGCTCCAGTAAGAGTTCTCCAATTTGAACTGGTTGGAGATATGCCGCAAGATTCTGCAACAAGCAAAGGAGATGTCGGTTGCCCAGCGTAATCATCTTTGATAGCTTGAGGAATACGTAAAATTTCTTTAATTGAAACTAACGGACAAAATGTTTGAGATAATCTTGTCTGTTTGGTTTGCTTTGTAGTTTCTGTAATTTTATTTGAATTTTTCTCTTTCATATGTGCTCCTGTTATTTACTATCATTGACATGTATATCATATATCTTAAAGGTATGTTTGTCAATGTTTGTTAATAAATCTAAACATGTTAAACAGATTTAATAATCATCATTTTATCTTAGGATATTTACAAAATAAGCATTCATGAGTACTTATAAATTAATAAATCAAGATAAGTTCTAAATGTTTGAATTGTTTGTTTAATATAACGTATTATGATTGGTAGCTTGTCGGCTCATAAGACGCTTTTTAGTTTTACTTCCTTGCTTGATATAATAAGTGTTATTGGTATTTATAGAATACTTAATTATAATATTCTATTACTAAATACAAATTTCCCTGTTCCGCAAACATTTCTTAATATTTTGCGCTGGCGGTTTTTATCTAAAATTTACACAAAAAACTTCGCTCTGCACCGCTCCTACAAACATACCTACAATAATTGTAGGTATAAATTATTTTTAACTAAAAAATCGGGGTACTTGATTTTTATTTTTTACGGAGCATAATATAGATGTTGAGGGAGTTCTCTCAATATGAAAACAAAATATCGCGGGATGGAGCAGTCTGGTAGCTCGTCGGGCTCATAACCCGAAGGTCGTTGGTTCAAATC
>ENA-UONZ01001380-UONZ01001380.1-human-gut-metagenome-genome-assembly--contig:-C93old-NODE-1380-length-27588-cov-41.722188_pt1 | contig 27588 bp, 22 predicted proteins | sample MGYA00242468_ERZ724015 | MGnify/ENA metagenome assembly ERZ724015
AACACACGAACTGGGATTACGGTCGTAATGGTAAGGGATATTACAACGATATCTTCGCTCCGGGCTGGACGGTGGCCTCTTTGTGGGAACTCTTCTCTCCGGGACGTGCCGAGAAGTACTTGGCAAAGTAGCTGACAGAGCCTTTGAGCCACACAAGTGTTTCATCTATACAACGCTTGTGTTCTGTTTGTGTAACACAAGTGTTGTGCAGATGGAACACAAGCGTTCTGTTTTTACTGTCTTTATCGCATAGCCAGAGCCTTGTTTTCTGCTTCTTCCATTATTTCACGTTCTCCGGGACCTTTATCGTTAATCCCGCATAGGTGCAATATGCCATGAATAATAACGCGGTGCAGTTCTGTTTCGTAATCGCTGCCGAACTGCTCTGCATTTGTGCGTACCGTATCAAGGCTAATAAATAAATCTCCACTAAGGCGATTGCCTTCACAATAGTCGAAAGTGATAATATCGGTGTAATAGTCATGTTGCAGATATTGACGGTTTACCTCAAGTATCTTTTCATCGGAACAGAAAATATAGGCGATTTCACCGACTCTTTTTTCATAAGTTGCGGCAACGGCCTTAATCCATTCCGTTGTCTTGCTTTTTTTGATGGCGGGCATTTCTACACCGTCTGTCTGATAAGAAACCATATCAATTAAGAATTAAGAATTAAAAATCAAAAGAAGAATATGTAACTGATGATGATGGCGGCAAGGATACCTGCCAAGTCCGCTATTAGTCCGCAGGTGACAGCATTGCGTGTTTTGGTGATACCCACACTACCGAAATAAACTGCCAAAATATAAAACGTAGTGTCTGAGGCACCACGGGCTACACAACTCATACGTCCTACAAAAGAGTCCGCACCATATTCTTTCATAGTATCGATCATTAATCCGTTGGCTCCACTACCACTCAGCGATTTCATCAGAGCAGTTGGTAAAGCACCTACAAAGCTGGTATCTACGCCGAACAATCCCACTACATAGCCGATGCCGCTTACTAACATGTCCATTGCACCGGAAGTTCGGAATACGGCAATACCCACCAGGAATGCTACCAAATAGGGAATGATGCGAACGGCAGTGGTAAATCCTTCTTTGGCGCCTTCCACAAAAGCGTCATATACATTTATTTTCTTCCATAATCCCCATACAATGAAGAGCAAGATGATACTGAATAAAATAATGTTGGCAATCAATGTGGAATATGTGCCGATTTCTTCCCGACCGAGTCGCATAAACAGGTAAATCAATCCGGCAAAGAAAAGGCTGATACAACCAATGAGGATAAGGATAGGCTTATTAATAAGGTTAATGCGCTGTGCGATACTGACCGCAATTACTCCTACAAGAGTGGAGATAGCAGATGTTATCAATATTGGGATAAATATATCAGTAGGTTGTGTAGCACCCATTTGTGCGCGATACATCATAATACTGATTGGGATTAGTATCAATCCGGAAGTATTGAGCACCAGGAACATAACCATCGGATTAGTCGCCGTATCCTTCCGGGGGTTCAGTTCTTGGAGTTCTTTCATAGCTTTCAATCCCATTGGAGTAGCAGCATTATCGAGCCCCAGCATATTGGCTGACAGGTTCATAAAGATAGAACCCATAGCAGGATGTCCTTTCGGTATTTCGGGGAAGAGGCGGCAGAAAACAGGGCTTAACCAGCGGGATAATGCATTAATCATACCGCTTTGTTCTCCAATCTTCATAATGCCCAACCAGAGTGAAAGAATACCAGTCAGTCCCAAAGATATTTCGAAAGCCGTTTTTGAGGAAGTAAATGTAGAGTTGACAAGCTCCGTAAAAATTTCAGTGTTGCCCATAAACAGAAGTTTGATGAGTGCCACAATGAAAGCAATTACAAAGAATGCTACCCAAATGTAATTTAAAACCATAAAATAACGCGTTGATTTTTATGCAAAAGTAGGAATATCTTTCCATTCAGCATGATAAATGGAAAGATTATTGCATTTATTAGGGCAATAACGCTATTTCAAATATGAAATTCTACTTATCTTTGCTTTCTGACATTGGAGCGGTTGTGTGTTATAATGCGGCTGTTTGCAATGCCTCTGTTTAAATCAATAATTAAATAATATGAGAAACAAATGTATTTTATTTGCAGCTTTGCTGATGTTATCCGGTACAATCTCTGCCAAGGTTGTATTGCCACCGATGTTCTCGGATAATATGGTACTGCAGCAGCAGGCAGATGCTCCTATATGGGGTGAAGCTAAGCCGATGAAAACGGTGAAAGTAACAACTTCCTGGGATGGAAAGACGTATGAGACACAGGCTGACAAAGAGGGTAAATGGAAACTTTCTGTCCGTACTCCCGAAGCGGGTGGACCCTATGAACTTACGCTGACTGACGGCCAGAAACTGGTATTAAAGAATGTAATGATTGGTGAAGTCTGGATATGTTCCGGACAATCCAATATGGAAATGCCTCTGGAAGGTTGGGGAAAGATTATAGATTACAAAAAAGAGATTGCAGCGGCAGATCATCCTAATATCCGTTTATTACATGTAGAACATGTGACGAGTACCCAACCGGAGTCCGATATCAAAGTCCGTGATAATGGCTGGCAAGTATGTTCGCCGCAAACTATTCCTAATTTCTCGGCTACTGCCTATTTTTTTGGTCGTGAAATCTCTGAAAAGCAGAATGTGCCTGTGGGACTGATTCATACTTCCTGGGGAGGAACAAATGTAGAATCCTGGATAAGTGGGAAAGTGCTGCAAGAGATGCCGGACTTTAGCAATGTAGTAGAGGAAGTTTGTGCTATGCCTGATAAAACTGCGATGAAAGCGGAATATCTGAAAACTCTGGAAGCATGGAATAATCGTGTGGATGAAGGTTTTTCTGCCGGCAAACCGGTACGGGCAGAAGCTTCTTTGGATGATAGTAACTGGGCAAAAATGAAATTTCCCGGCATGGTGGAGGAACAGGGGCTTAATGGCTTTGACGGACTAATCTGGCTCCGCCGGACCGTTGATATTCCTGCGTCCTGGGCAGGTAAAAAGGTTCAAATGATTTTAGGAACTATCGATGATAATGATATTACGTATTGGAATGGTCGGGAAGTAGGGCGCACTACTGGTTATTCTATTCAGCGTAATTATACCGTTCCCGGTAAATTAGTCAAAGCCGGACAACTGAGTTTGGCTATCCGTATTGTAGATACAGGTGGCGGTTGCGGCATGCCGAACGATCTTTATCTTCGTTCTGCCAATGGAGAGCAAATTAGCCTCGCAGGAGAGTGGAAATATCAAGTGGCGGCTGATGCCCGTAAAGAGGGAATGCCTCCAAAAGACATGTCTGAGAATCCTAATCTGCCGACATCTTTGTATAATGCGATGATCCACCCATTAGTGCCTTACGGTATTCGTGGAGCCATCTGGTATCAGGGAGAAAACAACGCCTCACGTGCTTACCAATATCGTGAACTTTTCCCATTAGTCATTGAGAACTGGCGTAAAGATTGGGGCAAGGATTTTCCGTTCTACTTTGTACAGTTAGCCAATTTTAAACCTGTATCTCCGGAACCGGTTGATTCTGATTGGGCGGAACTTCGCGAAGCACAAACTCGTACATTGTCTGTGGCAAATACGGGTATGGCCGTAATCATAGATAGAGGTGATGCAAATGATATTCACCCCAAGGATAAACAGGCAGTTGGTCATCGTTTGGCATTGATAGCCCGTGCCAAGACCTATGGAGAGCAAATACCTTATTCAGGTCCTATGTACCACTCCTATGAGGTCGATGGAGATAAGATCATCCTTTCTTTTGACCATACTGAAGGTGGCTTAAAAAGCGGTGATGGAAAAGCATTACAAGGTTTTTCTATTGCCGGACGTGATCATAAATTCCACTGGGCAAAAGCAGAAATACAAGGCGATAAGATTGTGGTGAGTTCTCCGGAAGTGCCCTATCCCGTTGCTGTTCGCTATGCATGGGCCGATAATCCGGTTTGTAATTTGTATAATGGTGCAGGTCTTCCGGCTTCACCTTTCCGTACAGATGACTGGAAAGGAGTGACACAGAAATAGTCTGTGCATTCGATGTAGTGGTGACTCCGCTTACTATAAATTATATTTTTACCCGTTATTAGAGGCTGTTTGGCATCCTGTCAGAACCGTATCAAAGAGGGTTCAAGCCCCTATTTGCTCCGTACCATCCCCGTATAGAGGTACTTCCAACCGAATTTGGTACGGAGTTGGTACGGCTCTGATACTGCCCAACTCCGTTCTTGATCTCTTTTAACTCATCATATTATAAACTAATTGTGAACGGGTACTTAAGAAAGAGCAAGAAGAAAGTAAGAAGTAAATCTGAACCGGACATTTCTTTCTCATGGTTATCCGGATGGCTATGAGGGTCTAAACGGATACTATGCGGTAAAAAAATGGCATTAAAAACATCCTGAATAATTTGGCATGTACACAGAAACCTCTTAACTTTGTCACAATCTCAGCTAGCCGGTGGGTTAGGGGGAGGTTTTTATTATTTTAATAGAAAGACGTTTACGAACGTTATCTTCTGACTTCAAATCTCGCAAGTTTGAAATTTCCAAGAAGATACGGCAACGGGAACGTCCACTTGAGGTGTTTTGTCCAAACATTGCGCTTGGCGTGGTGTTCTGTATATTCATCTTGGCGTGGGCTAGCTGCGTTGCTTATCCTTGGAGATGGGCATGCGAGAGCCTGAAGTCGGGATAAGTAAAAGTACAGATTCCCACGTCTTTTTTGTATACTGCCGAATCAGGGGAAGTCTATAGGCTTAATCTATATGGATTATGCTGAAGAGAGAAAAAACAACCGGTAAATCAAAGTCCATTTGGGTAATATTGGGCTTCTTGCTTATGCTGCCGTTGGCTGGTAGCTGTAGTAAAGAGGATACTAAAGAGGACGTTGTAATTCCGGACATTGCATTGAACAAGAGCGAGTTAACGTTAGAGAAAGGCAAAACTGAAAGGTTGATGGCTTCTTTTACTCCGGCTGAGACACCTGATAAAGGACATGTGTGGGCTTCCAGCGTTCCTGGCGTTGCAGTAGTGGATGAAACGGGAATGGTAACAGCGGTAACACCCGGGGAGGCGGTTATTACCGTAACAGCACTTACCGGCAAGAAAACAGCGACTTGTAAAGTAACGGTGGTGGATAAGGTTGTCAGGGTGACAGGAGTATCGATTAAACCTACAGAGTCTACTATGGTGGTGGGGGATGACTTGGTACTTGAAGCTGTTGTAACACCGGAAAATGCGACAAACAAAGCTGTAACATGGAGCTCGGGAGATAGCAAAATAGCATCGGTGGATGCTGTCGGTAAGGTGACCGCTATAGCCGAGGGAAAAGTTACTATTGAAGCGACTACGGATGATGGCGATAAAACGGCATCCTGTCGGATTACAATCGTTAATAGAGGAGTGGAGATTTCTAAACCGGAGGTATCGGATATTACTTCTGTTTCGGCTCTCGTGGGGGGAACTGTCAAGCCTTCGGGTGTTAAGGTCACGGAGGTAGGTATTTGTTACTCTACTTCTCAATCTCCCACTGTCAATGACAAGAAGGTCGCTTTGTCCGGCGAAGATATTTCTTACACTCTGACCAAGCTGGAGACAAATACTACTTATTATGTCCGCATATATGCTGTTGTGGATGGGGCGGCTAAGTACGGCGACCAAGCTATGTTTACTACGGCAGTGGCCGTGGAAATTTCAGTACCTCAAATTTCCTCTATTTCTTCATCTTCGGCACAGATTTCAGGAACAATTACTACGTATGGCTTGCAAATGGATGAGGTTGGTATTTGTTATTCTACTTCATCGATGCCGACGGTTGATGCTACTAAGGTTGCTCTTTCGGGCAATGAGATCGTATACACACTGAATGAACTGACTCCCGAAACAGCTTATTATGTCCGCATATATGCTAAATTGGACGGGGAATATTATTATGGAGATCAAGGAACATTTACTACCTCAGGGATTATTAAAACACATTTTGAACCTACAGATATATATGAAGACAAGGTGGAGCTTACATCTGTTGCTCCAAGTGGGGTGAAGAAAGTAGATATATGCTACGGAACATCGCCTAATCCTAAGATTACGGATAATGTTACTACGGCAAGTGTAGGTAGTGACGGGAAGTTGAGATTGTCTTTAACAGGGTTGAGTAAGGGTACTACCTATTATCTAAGGGCTTACAGCCGTGTAGGCTCAAAGATAGAATATTATGATGATGAGGTTTCTGTGGAAACTGTTGGAGGAAAGAGCTTTTTTGTTGAGTATGTGTTTAGAAATTATAACAAATATGATGATAAAACTCATTATAATCTCTACCGAATCTTTTTGGATTTTACCTATGATATAAAGTCGAATGGTACATATTTAGTTGAAACTGTTGATGGAAAATTAAGTAAAGATATGGTTTATTCTCAATCAATATATATAGAAAATGGGACAGGAGCCTTTTATTATATGAGAGAGAGGGGATGGGAATCATCATACCATTGGATTGATTTTAGTGTGAAAGATGAAATAATATTTACAAATATTGAGAATAACTTGCGCTATCACTATGGAATTCCAGCTAAATTTTATATGTATTATTAACTAATAGTTACCTAATATGAAAAGTATGAAAGAAATATCACGTAGAGAGTTTTTTAAAGTCGCCATCAAAAAGGCAATTCCGTTTTTAGGGCTTATTGCTATTGCTCCTATATTGAATAGTTGCAGCAAAGATGATGAACCGTTGGGGTGTAATAACAGTTGCATGGGAACAGCGCAGAGTGGTTGTGGCTCTACCTGCAGCAATAGCTGTGTAGGGACATCGCAAGGTGGTTGTGGAGATGGTTGCAAAAATGGCTGTAAAGAAGGTTGCAGTGATGGTTGTAAGGACTCTTCTAAATCTTCCTCTTGTTCAGGTTGTGGCAATAGTTGTTCTGGTTCTTGTGTTGCTGCTTGTGCTAATGACTGTGCTGTGAGTTGTCAAACAACTTGTAGGCAACTTTGTGTATCAACCTGTTATGGCGGCTGTAAAGTGACTTGTGTAGGTAACTGCAAAAATCTTGTTCGTTATTGAAATGATGAATAACATAAAAGAAGAAAGTTCTGATTGGAAAAGTGGTATGGCAAAGAATATCACTTTTATTGTCACGAAAGACTGCCAACTCGCTTGTAAATATTGCTACCTCGTGGGTAAAAACTCGAAAGAGCGAATGTCTTGGGAGGTAGCCAAACAAGCTATTGACTATGTATTAGAACGTGAAGAGGATTTTCCCGAAGAGTCTGTGGTATGGGATTTCATAGGCGGAGAGCCTTTCCTGGAAATAGACCTGATAGATAAGATTTGTGATTATATCAAGATTGAACAATTCCAAAGAGATCATCATTGGTTTGGCGCTTACCGCTTCAGTTTTTCTACAAATGGCATCAATTACCATGAAGAAAAGGTACAGCAATTTATCCTGAAAAATAAGGAACATCTCAGTATTGGCATTACCATTGACGGTACGGAGATGAAGCACGACCTGAACCGTGTGTATAAAGCAAGCGGACGGGGATCTTATAAAGATGTAGTGCGTAACGTTCCTTTATGGTTGTCACAGTTTCCTGATGCAAGTACGAAAGTGACCATCAGTAGTGCCGATATTTCTTATATTAAGGAAAGTGTTCTTCATCTTTATGCTTTGGGCATTCATGAAGTGAACATTAACTGTGTGTTTGAAGATGTATGGAAAGCAGGAGATGACAGACTGTTTGAGGAACAACTGCTGATGCTGGCGGATGTTATCATTGACAATGGTTATTACCGGGACTACTCTTGTTCTTTTTTTGGTGAGCATTTAGGGAAACCATTGGATTGTAAGTTGCAGAATCAGAATTGGTGCGGTGCGGGTATGATGCTGGCTGTAGATGCAATGGGAAATTTTTACCCATGTACCCGTTTTGCACAATACTCCCTTCGCAATAAGAAAGCTTGGATTATTGGTAATATTCATGATGGCATTGATAAGAACAAGTTGCGGCCTTTCTTGACATTGGACCGTTGTACGCAAAGTACACAAGAGTGCATAGATTGTGAAGTGGCAAGCGGGTGTGCATGGTGTCAAGGAGAAAACTACGATGCTGCCGATACTTCTACTATTTACCAGCGTTCTACGGCTATTTGTAAAATGCACAAGGCACGGGTAAGGGCTAATAATTATTACTGGAACAGGCTTTTACGTAAAATGGAATCGGAGGGCGAACCATGCTGAAATATTTAATTGTTTTATTGGATGACACCAGTACGTCCTATTGTCATTATGAGAATCCGAAGACGGAACATAAGCTAATCAGTTTGCAGGATTTGCGGGCTGCTATTCTTCTGGCAATGAAAGAGAATCTGATGGTTCAGTTTGTTTATCCTGATTACAAATTGCCTCAGGAATATGAGGAAATCATAGAAATGACGGAGTATTGTAAAATTATGCCTGTTGCCTGTTGCGCTGGAGCGGACATTATCGTTTGGGATTATTGGGAGAATCCGGAAGGCCGAAATATGGACAGGGATAAGGTTTATGTATTGAGAACGAAGAAAGAGGATTTTTTCAGTCATTATGAGAAAGTGGGAAAGATATTGATTCATGTGGCTCGCCTGAATATAATACTGACTGATGTGGATACTTTTACAGAAGCTGACTTTGATAAGTATAAGTCTGTGTTGGCTGAACTGGCTTTTCAGTTAAAGGGTTTTTATAATGAGAAGACAACCCCTCAATTCAACCTGCTGACTGACCGTATGCTGCTTGATAGTATGAATAACTGTAATGCCGGATGGGAGAATATAACGCTTGCTCCGGACGGGAAATTTTATGTTTGTCCTGCTTTTTATCTGTCAGGCGAGGGTTATTCCATTGGTGATTTGGATAAGGGACTTGATATCAGGAATCCTCAGTTATACTGTCTGAGCCATGCACCGCTATGCAGGCATTGTGATGCATACCAATGCAAGCGTTGTATTTGGCTGAATAGAAAAATGACTTTGGAAGTAAACACCCCTTCACATGAGCAATGCGTGACTGCCCATTTGGAACGTAATGCCTCGCGTGATTTGTTGCAAGAACTACGTAAATCGGGGTGCTTTTTACAAGGCAGGGAAATAACTGAGATAGATTATTTGGATCCGTTTGATGTGAGAAAGAAATGTTAAAGTGTAATGAGATATGATTATGAAGAAATTGATAGGAGCAGTTACAGAACAAGAGAAACTTGAGATTCAGGTTCTCTTTGAACGCCGGAATGGGCTGAATGAGTTGGCCAAAATTGCAACAGGGAGTAATGAGATGTTGTATGAAAAACTGGTGAAAGACCTTGGAGAGACAGGAAGAAAATTTCAGGACTGGTGGGACCGTATGTCAGATCAATATCAATGGGAACAGTGTGAGAAAGGTAATTGGGAGATTAATTTTAGCACGAATGAGATTTATCTGGTTTATGAAGAATAATGTTTTATTATTTATATTGTAATATTATGAGAAAGAATGTTTGTTTAAAAAGTGGGATAATGGTGGTATGCATATTATCTCTCTCCGCATGTGGCTCTGGTAAGTTTCTTGATTTATATGCACCGGAAGAAAGCGGCTTGAATGTTATGAAGATTACGGATGAGGCATCAAATTCTGTAATAGGAAATAATTCTGCCGGAGGGTTGGGGTTTTTGGCGAAAGGAAACTTTGCCTCTACTACTATAGGAGGGTGTAAAAATAGTAATGTATACTGGGGTACGGAGAGGCTACTCTCTATCTCACCGGATGGTTTGGAATTGGGATATGTAAGCAGTATCAATAAGCAATGGAATATTATGATTCGCAAAGCAGGTGCGCAAGGTACTTCTACGCAACGTACGTTCAGGGATATTAATGATTTTTCATGGGGAAATGACGGAAATTTGTATTTTTCTGATAAATCGGATATTCAGCGTATACAAATAGGCGCTACTAATGCACATGCGGGCAGCATTATGCGGCAACTTACTAATAATAGCATTGATAAGAATCCTGTCATTACAATGGATGGAAAGCTACTGTTCTTTACTCGTGTTGACAAATCGGGACCTTTTATCTGGTCTTTGGATTTAGAAAATGGGGCCTTAACATCTTGTGCCCGTGGCTATAATCCATGTATTGTGGGGAACAGTAATGATTCTTTTATCTGCGTTCGTAATTCTACATCGGGGATTAGTGAACTTTGGCTGGTCAGTTATGTGGATGGTAAAGAAACACTGCTTCTTTCAGATAAGAACAGAGGATTTACTAATCCGACGGTATCTCCCGACGGGCAGTGGATTTTATGTCAGGGAAACAGTAAGTCATCCATCACTAAAAAGAATAATCTGGATATTTTTGCTGTAAAGATTGATGGAACAGGCTTTATACAGTTGACTTATCATCCTGCCAGTGATTGTTGTCCTATATGGTCGGCTGATGGAAAGAATATCTATTTCATTTCCAGTCGTGCAAATAAAGAAGATTACTTTAATATATGGAGAATGAGGTTTGATTTACGTTAGGCGGTGATTCCTTAAAAAAAACTATATGCAAATAGAACTGTGTGGCTTTCATACAGTTCTATTTTTTTTCACTGTAAGTTTGATAGTGCTGAAAAGATGGATTAGGAATAGAAGTGTTTGTGAAAAGAGTTAACTTATAGGGGTTATCTCAAAATAAATTAGTTATTTTGCAGAAAACAAAAAGTTGCGGTATGAAGTCACTGTGCATCAAGAACTACAAAAACCTTAAAGAATTGTCACTCAATTCGCTTGCTCCGGTTAATCTGATAGTGGGGCGTAACAATGTAGGTAAGTCTACGTTGCTGGAGGCCATTTCTATCTACATAACGAATGGTAGCGATGAATGGCTGAAAACGATTCTGGATATTCGGGGAGAATTGGTGAATGTAGATTTTACGAAAGGAGAAATAGATTCCAATAAAATATTATTGGAGCATTATAGCTCTTTGTTTAATGACCACTGCAAAGAGTTTGTAAATTCTGCTGCTATTTCAATAGGCGAAAATGAAGACTTGTTGAATATCAGACTGGTGCATGTATCCGAAAAGACGATAAAGAGTGAAGATGGATTTGAAATGAGGAAATATATATCGTATAATGATTGTGATAATGTTTCAGATTCTCAGTCGTTGCTGTATTTAGGAGATGGATTGGAGGTTTCTTCTGCTTCTGCTTCCAAAATTCTTATTCCCTTTTTTCAACGTAGAGCCTTCGGGAGTGTGAAAGATAAAATGCCATTTGAATATGTCTTGGTAGAGGATTTTCAGTTGAGAAGGAATGTGCTGCTTTTCGATAGAGTTTCTTTGTCTGATGAAGAAAAATACGTTGTTGAGGCTTTACGTATCATAGAGCCAAGAGTAGATAGACTCAATTTCTTGAATGAAAATGAATTCTCGAATGTAAGGGTACCCTATGTAACTTTAAAGGATACAGGGCAACGCTTTCGTTTAAGTTCGATGGGGGATGGCATCAATAGGGTCTTGAGCATTATTCTTGGTTTGGTCAACTGTAAGGGAGGTGTTTTCTTATTAGATGAGTTTGAAACAGGACTTCACTATACTGTACAGACAAAATTGTGGGAAGTGATTTTTATGCTTTCTGAGAAGTTGAATATTCAGGTCTTTGTTACTTCGCATAGTCGTGATTGCATCAACAGTTTTGTTGCTGCTAATGAAAAAAAGTTAGGGCAGATTATTCGTTTAGATAACAGAGATGGAAATATTGTTGCTGTAAGTTATGATAATGAAGAAGACATGGAATTTATAGTACAAAGTAATGTAGAAATACGTTGATCATGAATAATAAGACGATTTTTCCTTATAGACTGTTTGTTGAAGGGGTGAATGATCTGCATGTGATAACTTCGTTATGTGCACATCACAAGGTGACGGAGAACTTTAATATAGAAGATTGCGGAAGTGATAAAAATGTTATCAGGCAATTCAAGATAGCTATTACGAATCCTGCAGTTTATCAGCGTATCGGAATTATGGTGGATGCGGATAATGATGTTAAGGGACGCTGGATGCAATTGGTTGATATTTTGATGAAAAGTGGTAAGTATGACTGTGAAAACCTTGAATTGCCACTTGATGGATTGGTGCTTTATCCTTTGAATAGCTGCGATGCAATAATTGGTATATGGATTATGCCGAATAATAACTTGGAGGGAATGTTGGAGGATTTTGTTTTGCAATTAGTTTCTTCGGAAAATGTTCTGATGCAAAAGGCCGAATCCACATTATCTGAATTGGAGGCTGAAGAAATTCAACAATATAAAAGAGTACACAGGTCAAAGGCTAAGGTACATACATTTTTGGCATGGCAAGATGAACCGGGGCGGCCTATGGGACAGGCCATTACTGCTCGTGTGCTGAACCCGGATGCTGAGCAAGCGAGGGTATTTATTGATTGGTTGAACAAGTTGTATAATTAATAGAATGGAACGAGAAGATTTTGACATACGCGATAATCAGTTGACCAGTCGGGAGCGCGATTTTGAAAATGCACTTCGGCCATTGTCCTTTGAAGATTTCAGCGGACAGGATAAGGTGGTGGATAATCTGCGTATCTTCGTTAAAGCGGCCCGTTTGCGTGGCGAAGCGCTGGATCATGTATTGTTGCATGGACCTCCGGGATTGGGTAAAACGACACTTTCCAATATTATTGCGAATGAGCTGGGAGTGGGCTTTAAGGTAACTTCCGGTCCGGTGCTTGATAAACCGGGCGATTTGGCGGGGGTGCTTACCAGTCTGGAACCGAATGATGTGCTGTTTATCGATGAAATTCACCGTCTTTCTCCGGTGGTGGAGGAATATCTGTACTCCGCAATGGAGGATTATCGCATTGATATTATGATAGATAAAGGTCCGTCAGCACGGAGTATCCAGATTGATCTGAATCCATTTACGATGGTGGGGGCTACTACCCGTAGCGGTTTGCTGACTGCGCCTTTGCGTGCCCGCTTTGGCATTAATCTGCATTTGGAATATTACGATGATGATGTGTTGAGCGGAATTATTCGCCGTTCGGCAGGAATCCTGAATGTTCCTTGTTCTACAAGGGCTGCGTCTGAGATTGCTTCCCGTAGCCGTGGAACGCCGCGTATTGCGAATGCATTGCTGCGTCGTGTACGGGATTTTGCACAGGTGAAAGGTTCGGGGAGCATTGATACGGAGATTGCCAACTTCGCTTTGGAAGCACTGAACATTGATAAATACGGTCTCGATGAAATTGACAATAAGATACTCTGTACCATTATCGATAAGTTCAAGGGCGGTCCGGTAGGGCTTACTACCATTGCTACGGCATTGGGTGAAGATGCCGGTACTATAGAAGAGGTGTATGAACCGTTCCTTATAAAAGAGGGTTTCTTAAAACGTACCCCTCGCGGACGTGAAGTAACTGAATTGGCTTATAAACATTTAGGACGTAGTCTTTACGATAGTCAGCGTACCTTATTTAACGATTAACAGTACTATCTCTATTCCCCTCCTCCTGGGAGGAGGGGTGCCCAAAGGGCGGGGTGGTAGGTAAAAAAAATTCCTATGCAAACCATCATGAACAAATCCGACGTAACCGACAATAGAAAAGAGTTACGCAATCATAGCACTTCTGCCGAAGCTACCCTTTGGAAGCTGTTGAGAGGGAAACAGATAGCTGGCTTAAAGTTCAGAAGACAACATAGTGTCGGACCATATATTCTTGATTTTTATTGTCCGCAGATAAAATTGGCGATAGAATTGGACGGTGAGGTGCATAATAGACAACAGGATTATGATGAACAACGTAGTTATTTCCTGAATAAGGTAGAAGGCATTGAGGTGTTACGGTTTGAAAATAGAACGGTATTTGAGAATTCGGAACAGATAATACGGGAGATAGAGGAAAAGTTTTCTTCCTACCACCTCCCCCCTTTGGGGTACTCCTCCTCCCAGGAGGAGGAGAATAGAGATAGTTCCGTTAATCACTAAACGTTAATCATTAAATAAAGTGGCTGGATTAAAAAGTTTAGCAAAAGAAACAGCGATTTACGGGGTGAGCAGTATTGTAGGACGTTTCCTCAATTATCTGCTGGTACCTGTATATACGATAGCTTTGCCTGCATCATCGGGTGGTTATGGTGTGGTTACGAATATATATGCCTGGGTGGCATTGATGCTGGTATTGCTGACGTGTGGTATGGAAACGGGATTCTTCCGTTTTGCCAATAAAGGGCAGGATGATCCGATGCGGGTGTACTCTACCACCTTATTGAGCGTAAGTATCGGCTCAATGGTATTTGTTATTTTGGGATTGTTGTTTTTAGAACCTATTGCCGGATGGTTGGAATACGGAGAGCACCCTTGGTATATAGGTATGATGATGATTGTGGTGGCAATGGATGCTATTCAAAGTATTCCGTTCGCTTATCTGCGTTATAAGAAACGCCCCATTAAGTTTGCTGCGCTGAAGTTGTTGTTTATCTTCCTTAATATTGCTCTCAATCTTTTCTATTACGTCGTTCTGAAAGGGAATGATGTAGGTTATGCTTTCCTCTTCAATCTGATATGTACCTCTGTTGTCATGTTGTGCATGATACCGGAACTGAGGGGATTTACCTATGTACTGGATAGAGAGTTACTGAAACGGATGCTTCGTTACTCCCTGCCATTGGTGGTATTGGGTGTGGCAGGTATCTTGAATCAGGTGGCCGATAAGATTATTTTTCCCTTTGTTTATCCTGATGAGGCTGAGGCTACTGTACAACTCGGTATTTACGGAGCTGCCAGTAAGATTGCCATGATTATGGCCATGTTTACTCAGGCATTCCGCTTTGCTTATGAACCTTTTGTATTTGGTAAGAGCAAGGAGAAAGATAGCCGTGAGATGTATGCCCAGGCTATGAAGTTCTTTATCATCTTTACTTTACTCGCCTTTCTGGCAGTAATGTTCTATCTGGACATTCTGCGTCATATCATCGGGCGTGATTATTGGGACGGATTACGGGTAGTACCTATCGTTATGGCAGCGGAAATCTTTATGGGCATTTATTTCAACCTGTCTTTCTGGTACAAGCTGATTGATGAAACCCGTTGGGGAGCTTACTTCTCATTGACAGGCTGTACCATCTTGATATTGATGAATGTCTTCCTGATTCCGAAGTATGGTTATATTGCTTGTGCCTGGGCTGGATTTACAGGATATGGCGTTGCTATGTTGCTTTCTTACTTTGTGGGTCAGAAGAAATATCCGATACAGTATGATTTGAAAGCAATCGGTATGTATGTGCTTCTTGCTGCTGTGCTTTATCTTGCTGCCGAATATGTGCCGATAGACAATATCTACCTGCGTATGGCATACCGTACAGTTCTGTTGATACTGTTTATCGCTTACGTTGTGAAGCGTGATTTGCCGCTGAATCAAATACCAATTCTGAACCGTATCATAAGACATTAGAATAGTCTGTATAGCAAATTGTAAATTGTAAATCGTCAAATTGTAAATGATATGATGGAAACACCTGAACAAAACCGGAATGTTTTTGCCGTTAAAAAGTTCCTGAGCGAGTATCTTGATCTGAGAAAAGACAAGGACAATGAGCTGGAAACAGTAGACTCCATCCGCAAAGGAGTAGAGTTTAAAGGGGCTAATTTATGGATTTTGATCTTTGCCATTTTTATGGCGTCATTGGGACTGAATGTTAATTCCACAGCCGTAATCATCGGTGCCATGTTGATTTCTCCACTGATGGGACCTATCATGGGGGTGGGACTTTCTGTCGGTCTGAATGACTTTGAATTGATGAAACGTTCACTAAAGAGCTTTCTGATAACTACTCTGTTCAGTGTGACCACGGCTACTGTCTTCTTTCTTGTAAGCCCTGTTGCCGAAGGACAGTCGGAGCTTCTGGCACGTACTTCACCTACTATTTATGACGTGTTCATCGCATTAATGGGTGGTCTTGCCGGTGTGGTTGCCCTGTCTACCAAGGAGAAAGGAAACGTAATTCCCGGAGTTGCCATTGCCACGGCTTTGATGCCGCCACTCTGTACGGCAGGTTACGGGCTGGCAACGGGTAATCTGGTTTATTTCCTTGGAGCATTCTATCTCTACTTCATTAATTCGGTATTTATCAGTCTTGCCACGTTTGCCGGGGTGCGTGTGATGCACTTCCAGCGTAAAGAGTTTGTGGATAAGAAGCGGGAGAAGAAAGTACGCCAATACATTATACTCATTGCTGTGCTGACCATGTGTCCGGCTGTTTACCTGACGGTAGGGATCATTCAGAGCACTTTCTATGAGAGTGCCGCCAATCGGTTTGTTGCCGAACAGCTTTCTTTTGAGAATACACAGGTATTGGATAAAAAAATCCATTATCATGGCAGCAAGGACAATGAGATACGCGTGGTACTGATCGGACAAGAAGTTCCTGAGGCTTCGATTGCCATTGCCCGTAGTAAGATGAAGGATTACAAGTTAGGTGAAACCAAACTGATTGTTCTTCAGGGAATGAATAACGAAGCTGTGGATATTTCTTCTATCCGGGCTATGGTGATGGAAGACTTCTATAAGAACAGTGAAGAACGACTGGTGGAACAAACAAAGAAGATTACAGTGCTGGAACAGAGCCTGGCAAGATATAAATCTTTCGATGAATTGGGCAAAACGATTGTTCCGGAGCTAAAAGTTCTCTATCCATCAGTGAAAACCGTTTCTATCTCTCATGCCATAGAACTGACGATTGATTCGGTACGGACAGATACCATTACACTTGCCGTACTGAAGTTTGGCAAGCATCCCGACGCCCACGAGAAACAAAAGATTACCGAATGGTTAAAAGCACGTACGGGAGCGAAACAATTAAGACTGATTGCAGAATAATTTAATACGAAATAGAATGAAGCTAAAGTATATACTGATTGTTGCTTGCAGCCTCTTCACGTTGACGGGACGGGCGGACGAAGGTATGTGGATGCTGGGAAACCTGAATAAACAGACCCGTAAGGCTATGAAAGAACTTGGCCTGCAAATGCCTGCTGATAAACTATATAATCCGAAGAAGCCGTCGTTGAAAGATGCGGTAGTCAGTTTCGGAGGATTTTGTTCCGGAGTGGTAGTGTCGGAAGACGGGCTGGTGTTTACCAATCATCACTGTGGTTTCAGCAGTGTGCAGCAGCATTCATCAGTGGAGCATGATTACCTGAAAAATGGCTTCGTAGCCCATAGCTGGGCAGAGGAATTGCCTAATCCGGAGCTTTACGTTCGCTTTCTGCTTCGTACGGAAGATGTGACCAAGCGTGTGTTGGGGGCCGTTAAGCCTTCGATGAGCGAAATGGAACGTTCCAGTGCGGTAGACTCTATGATGATGGTAATAGGTGGTGAGGTATCCCTGAAAGACTCCACTTTGCTTGGCGTGGTAGATGCTTATTATGGAGGCAATGAGTTCTGGCTCTCCGTTTACCGCGATTTCAACGATGTGCGGCTGGTGTTTGCACCTCCTTCCTCTGTCGGTAAGTTCGGTTGGGATACGGATAATTGGATATGGCCCCGGCATACAGGAGATTTCTGTGTGTTTCGTATTTATGCAGACCGCAAGAACAGGCCTGCCGATTACTCTCCCGACAATGTCCCGTATCACCCGGAATATGTGGCACCGATTTCACTGGATGGCTATAAGGAAGGCTCTTTCTGTATGACGATAGGCTATCCGGGAAGTACGGAACGTTATCTTTCTTCATTCGGCATCGAGGAAATGATGAATAATTCCAATCAGGCACAGATTGATATTCGTGGTGTGAAGCAAGCTATCTGGAAGCGTGAAATGGACAGTAAAGACAGCATACGCATTAAGTATGCTTCTAAATATGATGAAAGCTCCAACTATTGGAAGAACAGTATCGGTGTCAACCGTGCTATTCGTAAGCTGGGAATCCTAGATAAGAAGCGTGAAATGGAGCAAGAAATCCGTCGGTGGATACAGCAGAACCCGGAAGAACGTGAGAAGCTTCTTCAACTGTTTACCGACTTGGAACTGAATTATAAGAACCGCCGGGAGGTAAACCGTGCGCAGGCTTACTTTATCGAGTCTTTCCTGTATGGACCGGAACTGGTGCAGCTTGCTCTGAAGATTCTGAACTTTGACTTTGAAGGAGAGCAAAAAGCTGTTATTGCTGGTTTGAAGGATATCGTCGAACAATATTCTAATTTGGATCTGGATATAGACAAGGAAGTATTTACGGCGCTGCTGAAGGAGTATCGCTCAAAAGTGGATACCACTTTCCTGCCGGAAATCTACCATACTATTGCACAGAAATATGATGGTAATGAGAAAGCTTTCGTAGATAGCCTTTATGCAAGTTCTGAGTTGACTACTCCTCGTGGTTTGAAGCGTTTTCTTGAACGGGACACTACCTATCAGATTTTCGACGATCCGGCTATTTCATTGGGCATTGATATGCTGACAATGTTGTTCGATATGAATATGCAGACGCAGGCACCTACTACGGAAATCATTCGTGGAGAACGCCTTTTGAATGGGGCTATCCGTAGGATGTATGCATCTCGTAATTTCTATCCGGATGCTAATTCCACCATGCGATTGAGTTTTGGGACAGTATGTGGATATACTCCGTTTGACGGAGCGGAATATGATTATTATACAACGACAAAAGGTGTACTGGAGAAGGTGAAAGCTCATGTGGGAGATGTTGATTTTGCAGTACAGCCGGAGTTGGTATCTCTGCTCTCTTCCTGTAATTTTGGAAGATATGCCGATGAAAAGGGCGAAATGAAGGTTTGCTTTATTTCTAATAATGATATTACCGGTGGAAATAGCGGGAGTGCGATGTTTAATTCGAAAGGTGAACTTCTCGGATTAGCTTTCGATGGAAATTGGGAGGCTATGAGCAGCGATATTCTTTATGAACCGAAGATGCAGCGTACCATTGGAGTGGATGTGCGCTATATTTTGTTTATGATTGAGAAGTACGGGAAAGCAGGGAACCTGATCAAAGAATTGAATATTATCAATTAGTGGGCAGGTTCCCGCATTTCCTAGGGGAGACAATTATTTGTTTCCGGACAAAATACCTGTATCAGTATCCTTGTTATTGATTCTTCTGCCTTGACTGTTGCGCTTCTTTCCAAAGTCCAGATTGAAGGATACGTTTAGCATGAACAGAAGCCTTAAGTTCTTGGAATATGCTAACTGGCGATAGGGAGCCGATTTTGAGAGGTTCTCTATTTCCTGTTCATACTTCTTGGTGAACGGGTTCAGTACCCCGGCAGACAAGCTCCATTTCTCCGTATTGTATCCCGCCATGATGGTGTGCAGCTTTTCTTCCTTAGTCAGCGTTTCACCCCACAGGATGTGGTTGCTGGTATTCATTTCTGCCATCAGTACCCAATTCTTATACATTGCCATCAGGCTGCCTCGTAGTCCTGCATTGGTGTGTGTATGCGTGTAGGTGTTGCCGTGACTGATATAGCGGTTCAGGAACGGAGTAAACTTGATAGAGATATACTCCCTGTAAGGTCGTATCTGTATGGCTGTTTCCAGATTGATTCGGTAGAAACCTTTATGATTCTCGGTAGTGCGGATAAAATACCCGTCTTCGTAGTAGGTATTTTCCATAATTGGCTTACTGTCATAGCTATATCTTCCAAATAAATCGACAGATACATACTTGCTTTGCCAGCTGGCAGATAGTGTATTGGCATAGAATGTAACAGACTTTAAGTCGGGATTTCCTTTGCGTATCTGGTACTTATCCATTGCTTGCGAAATGTTGTTCAGGTCGGACAGGGAAGGAGCATACCCCGACACGTATCCGTTGTATCTGAAAAACCACTTCCCGTTGATAGAGTACGACAGGCTTAAGGAAGGTTTGACTATATACTTCTCGGAAGAATACTGCTCCTGGCTGTTATAAGTTCTCATGGCTCCAATCCCTACAGTGTAGTTCAGAGCTTTTATCTTTGATTGATATTCGGCAAATAGGTACGTTTCGGCCGTATTCATCGTGATTTTATTCTCTATATTACCCGAATATCTATTTTGCAAATAGGCCTGTGTATGCTTGATACCTCCGGTAAACTTACCTGTATTGAATTGTTTTTCGTAGATACCTTCGCCGATGACGGAGTACTTCTCACCTTTGGTTTCTGAATAGATATCCGTATCGTTATTGTCATTATTAAGGGCTTTCTGAATAAAAGTCCGCTTGTTCTTGCTGTCCAGATAAGAAGCCACTACATCCGCATAGATTGTCTGTTTGTTTTTCAGATTTCTCTGGTAATAGATATCCAAAGAGGGGATCAGTACTTTGGAGGCAGAAAGGTCGGATATGGAGTAGGAGGCATCTCCTTCATACAATGTACTGATTCTGTCCGACATGGAACTGGGAGTATCACTGTATTGGTTTCTGAGAGCAATGTTGAGAAGTTGCTTGTCATGATCCTGGTAACTGTAATTGAGGTTGAAGTTAAGGTTATCGTACTTTACTTTTGTAGGTTCTCCTACCTCTCTATTCTCTTGATAAGCCTCCGGGAAGTGGAAACTTTCATAGTTTTCGCGTGTCCACTTCAGATCTCTCTGTCCCCAATATACGGTAGTACTGAGTTCAGACTTGTTGAAGTGGTATTTGGCAGCGAGGTTATGCTCGCCGTATCCTGTATCAGATACTCCGTTGGTGAGATCAGCAGAGATACTTCCTCCCGATTCCCTTCTCTTTACAATGTAGTTTAATACGGCACCTGCATTTCCGTAGCGTGCGCTGGGATTATCTATATATTCGATGCGGATCACATCTGCCGGACGAATGGCAATGATTTCAGCTTGAGTCACTTCTACACCGTTCATCCTAAGTTGTACATTGTCTCCTCCGGGAACCGTGATGCTGTTGTCTATCGGATTGACCAGGATGCGCGACAGTTGCAGATTTCTCAGTAAGGAAACTCCGTTGGAAGCGGCTTTAGTCTGCATTTCGGTTGGGAGGATAATTTGCCGGTCAGTCTTTTTGATGATGGGGCTGGCTGTGACGGTAACTCCTTCCAACATTACATTATCGGGCGACAGGGGCAGCTCTCCCAGATTCAGGTTAGCTTGCAGGTTATGGATAGAGAGGTAGGAGTTTTCATATCCGATGCATGAGATACATAAGATATAATCTCCATCGTTTACTTCTTTCAGTAAGAAATAGCCGTCGTTGTTTGTGGCAACTCCGGTGATGAATGTCGAGTCCTGAGCCATCAGGCTGACATTGGCATACTCGATGTTCTGATTGTTATTCTCATCGATGATTTTCCCTGTGATTTTGTTTGTCGCCATCAGGGAGGTGCATAGGAATAATGCTCCTAAAATGATACTTAATCTTTTCATTTTTCTTATTATCTTTAGTGATTATTTCTGTTCTTTGAACATGACAAAGATAGAGCGATAGAAACAGAAAAGCGGTTTATATGCGGCACTAAATAAAGTGCAATGGCTTTTGCAACTATTTGAAAATTAAAGAGTTTTGAACTGCGCTTTATGAAAAAGTTTATATCTTCCCATTTCAGGTTTATATATAAAGAAAAGTGCAAAAAAAGGGAGACCGTAACTTCCGTTAATTGATAAATATCTATCTTTGCAAAGACTTAAAGCAAGAAGGAAGGACGGCATGAAAGCATTGAAACATGGTTTGATAGGTTGGGTATGCGTGTTGGTATTGGCAGCATGTACGGAAGTCCTGTCATTGCAACGCATCCAAATAGAAAAGGCGGAACAGATGTTACAGCAGAATGCAGAGGAGGCGATTGCTCTGCTTCGGTCGGTGAAAGATCCCGAAGTATTACCAGACTCGTTGCGGGCACGGTTTGCGCTGGCTATGGGGCAAGCCCACTATAATGCGCATTGGGTGATGAATGAAGATTCTTTGCTGTTATACGCTCTGGATTATTATGGAAGACCGGATGTGAGTGACACATTGCGCTTGTTGCGTACCTACAAACTGGCGGCGCATTACTTCTACGATAGCGAGAGATATAAAGAAGCTACTGAGATGATGGCTGAAGGGAATCGCATTGCAGCCTTGCGCGGCGATACGGCTGCCCGTCTTGATTTGCTGCGGTCTGTAGCGAATATAGGGGAAGGTAATGATGATTTTGAAGGGCTGATACGCTTACAGAAGCAGTTGATAGCTATAGAGCCTGATTCCACCCGACAATATAATAACTATAACAGCCTGGCGGTATCGTACTACTGTGCAAATCAGAATGATTCTGCGCTGCTGGCTCTTCGTAAAGCTACTGAATGCCTGTATACCTCCACAGACTCTTTGAAGGCATTGTACTATGTGATGCGCAACTACGCTGATATACTGAGTGATTCTGGCAAGAATCGGGAAGCCATCAATTTGCAGCGCCATAGTTTACAAGAATATAAAGAAACTAAACACCCTTTCGAGTCCTTATCTTATTATGCTCTTTCGCGTTATTTCCTGAATATGGGTCAGATGGATTCCGCCCGCTATTATATACAAATGGGAGATAGCGTGCGTTCACCCTATATTGATCAGGATTTGTCATTGGCTAACTTTTGTCTGGTACAGAAAACATTGATGGATTATATGGATAGCCGCTCTTTTACCATTCGGGATGTGGCGTTCTTCTCAAACCGGCTGTATAACAACTTTATCCGTGACCAGCGGGTGATAGCCCAAAAAGGAAAGGTACAACTATTACTCCAACAGCAGAATATGAATTTGCAATTGGAAAAACAAAAAGAACGGACCTTCTTTGTCGGATTGGTGGCTCTCTGTATTTTGTTGTTGCTGGCTGTCGTCTGGTATTTGCAGAGAAGAAAGCATTTGCTTGTAGAGAAAGAAGAAGAATTGGAAGCCTTGCGCCGTCTGTTGAATGAGACGGAAGGCGATGAAAGCGGCAATAATGATAAGTTTGTCAAGAAGATGCTGCTCCAGCAGTTAGGTCTGATACGTATTGTGGCTACGAATCCCAGTTCCGATCATCAGGAGCTATTGGTACAGATGGGACGGATAGCCAATAAAGATGTAGCGGTGGACGATTTGCTGGTTTGGAGTGATTTATATAAGACTATTGACATGGTGCATGATGGCTTTTATACCCGTATCTGTCAGAAGTATGGAAATATCCTGAATGAAAAGGAACTGCAACTCTGCTGTTTGTTGAAGTCGGACTTTTCAACGAAAGAGATTAGTGTGGTTATTCAGCAGAGCATACGGACGGTGTATCAACGTAAGACGGTGATACGGCAGAAATTGGGCATGGAAGAAAAAGAAGATATCGCTGAATTTCTTTCTAAGCGGATATGAACAAAGTGTGATAAGGTGGTAAGGTGATAGGGTGATAAAGTGATAACGGGATAACGCTCTGTGATATATAGCGCAGCTACTTTATCACCCTATCACCTTACCACCTTATCACTCCTTTCCTCCCTTTCTTTTATGCTAATGATTACTTTTGCAGTTTCATTAAATATAATCTGCTTTATGCAATTCCCCGGATGCGGTCATCAAATGCCGACAGTGCCGCCTTCGCACCTTCACCCATTGCAATTACTATCTGTTTGTAGGGAACGTCCGAAACATCTCCTGCTGCATAAACGCCCGGAAGCGTGGTGCGGCAAAAAGCATCGATCTTGATTTCGCCTATTGGTGTCGTCTCCAGCATGTCACGGAAAGGAGCACTATTAGCTGCCAGGCCAATTTGTACGAAGATACCATCCAATGGGAAATCCCGTTCTTCACTACTTACACGGTCTTTGACGCGGATAGCTGTTACCTTATCACCGTTTCCCACTACTTTGGTAGTCTGCGAGGAAGTGAAGATTTCTACATTCGGTAAGCTTTGCGCCTTTTCTTGCAATACCTGGTCGGCTTTCAGCGTATCGGCAAATTCAAAGACAGTCACTTTCCGACAGATACCCGCCAAGTCGATGGCTGCTTCTATACCGGAGTTTCCGCCACCGATAACGGCTACGTCTTTCCCCTGATAGAACGGTCCGTCGCAATGCGGACAGAAAGCAACTCCTCTGCCTATATATTCCGTTTCACCTTCCACATTCAGTTTGCGCCAGCTTGCACCGGTGGCAATGATTACACTGGGAGATATGAATACTTCACCGCCCACTACTGAAATCCTCTTTTCTTTTCCTTGAAGTTCCGCCTTCTCTATCTTACGGTCTTCAAACAAGTCGATGGGATAATGATTGATATGGTTTCTTAAATTGTCTGCCAACTGTGCACCTGTAGTCTGTGGCACGGAAATCAGATTCTCGATTCCTACGGTTTCCTTTACCTGACCACCGATCTTTTCGGCTACAATGGCTACCCGTAATCCCTTACGGGCTGAATAGATTGCGGCTGAGGCACCTGCCGGTCCGCCACCTAATACGAGGACATCATAAGTACGTGAGATAGGCTCTGCATTCCCTACTGGTTCGGAACCGAACATTTCTTCCAGCTTTTGCAGAAGTTCGCCTAAAGTGCTACGTCCTACATGAAGCAATTTACCGTTGGCATAGACGGACGGTACGCCTTGAATTTTCAGTGCATCCACTTCTTCCTGGAAAAGGGCACCGTCTATCATTTCATGTGTGGCCTGTCCGTTCAGCAGAGCTATTATGTTCAGAGCCTGCACCACATCAGGGCAGTTGGTACATGTCAATGATACATAAGTCTGCAATGAAATGGGTCCTTTCAACGCCTGAATGCGTCGGTGGATGGCTTCATCGGGAAGATTTTTCCCCTTTCCATCGGCATTCAGTATTGCCAGAAGCAAAGATGTGAATTCATGGCCGTTCGGTATCCCGCGGAATTTGACACCGGTTTCTTTCCCGTTTTTCAGTAAAGAGAATTCCAGCTTCGGTTCTTCAGTTTCAGTTACCTCACAGGAGAGTTTATCGGAACATCCTGCTACATCTTTCAGCAACTCTGTCAGCTCCTGTGCGCTTCCGTGCCGGGGATGGCAGGTGATATGAAAAGTGTACTGTGCTTCCAGGTTTTGGAAGACACTGCGTACTTGATTTAAAATGCTTGTTTCTAACATAACAGTATATACTAATGTAAGATAAAAGAGGCCCCCTCTATGTGTGCAATGGATAAAGGGGACCTCGCTAATAAAAAAGGGATGTGAATTTAAATTTTACCAACCAAATCTATACTTGGTTTCAGTGTTTCGCCGCCTTTCTTCCATTTTGCGGGACATACTTCACCGTCGTGTGTCGCAACGAATTGCGCAGCTTCTACCTTGCGGAGAAGTTCGTCGGCATTACGTCCGATGTTATTGTCCTGTATTTCGGCAATCTTGATTTTGCCTTCGGGGTTCACGACAAATGTACCGCGGTAAGCCATGCCTTCTTCTTCAATCATTACACCGAATGCACGTGTCAGCACGCCTGTGGGGTCTGCCAACATCGGATACTTGATCTTGCGGATACTTTCGGATGCATCGTGCCATGCTTTGTGCACGAAGTGAGAGTCGGTACTTACCGAGTATACCTCTACACCCATTGCCTGGAATTGCTCGTATTTTTCAGCGATGTCCACCAGCTCGGTAGGGCATACAAATGTAAAGTCTGCGGGATAGAAGAAGAAAATAGCCCACTTGCCTTTTATATCTTCGTTACTTACTGTTTTGAAACTTCCGTTCTGGAATGCCTGAACTTTGAATTCAGGAAGCTGAGAATTGATAATTGGTTCCATAATCTTTTTTGTTTTAAAAGGTTTAGTACTTTGTTTTTTCGATGATGCAAAAATATAGCATCTTTTGCCGATAGAACAAAAAAAACGATTGAAAAGATTTATGGGCCGATAGACGAAATCTATACAACGCACTGAGTTGCCCGCAGGGACAGCATTTCGCGGGGTACAGACGCTTGTATTTCTTTTGTGAGTACCTCCAATAAAGTGGTTCGTATGAAGTGCCCGTTGGTGATAAGAATGATCTGCCGGGTAGGAGTGGGAATGGCAAAGGGGCGCACCAACTCTTTCTGTGTATCATTGAGCTGATCGATGGCAAGTTCGGGAATGAAGGTAACACCTTTACCGCTTTCCACCATACGCATGAATGTCTCCATACTACCTAAATGATAAGCGATTTGGCTGGCTTGCGCTGCCTTCATCTGGCAGAAGCGGACTAACTGGTCGCGGAAGCAGTGTCCTTCGTCCAGCATCCAAAGCTGTTCGTCGCTGAGATCGGAAGTACGGATTATCTTATTATTAAACAGATTACTTTCGCGCGCGATATAAGCATAGAATTGTTCGTAGAATAAAGGTATCTGGCGGAAGTCATCCTTTTCGGGGAGGGTGGCGATAATGCCGGCATCTATCTCTCCTTTTATAAGAGCCTGCTTGATGTCCTTCGTCTTCATCTCCGTTACGCGGATATCCAGTTTGGGATATTTCTTCATCAGTTGCGGAAAGAAGCGCGGCAACAGATAAGGGGCGATGGTGGGAAGTATGCCTAACTTAAAGACACCCGACAAGGAGTGCTTTTCTTCTTCAATAATATCCTTTATGTGGCCTGCCTGCTCCAATACGATACGGGCTTGCTCTATTACAAGCCGTCCGACGGGAGTAGGGCAGATGGGTTGTTGGCTGCGGTCGAATATCTTGGTGTCTAACTCGTCTTCCAGTTTTTGTATCATGGCACTCAGAGTGGGTTGAGTTACACGGCAATGTTCCGCAGCTTTGGCGAAATGGCGGAACTGATTAACGGCAAGAATGTATTCCAGTTGTTGTAAAGTCATGATAAATAAAGGGTTTGAACGGGTTATATAGATTCTGTCTATGCAAAGATAGAAATTATCTGTTTGACAAGCGTTGATTTGCCTCTTATCTTTGTACAAAAAACGAAGAAAGGCTGCATCTCAGCATAATCAAGCAAGCTTGCTTTTGCCTTCGATTTGCACTTTCTTTGCAACAAGAAAAAGAAAAACAGTATAAACTATTAAAACCATAAAATTATGAAGACTTTAAATTATATCAAGTTAAATGAATCGGGAGTAGCTAACGTAGTATCAGCATTGCATCAGCTTTTGGCAGATTTCCAGGTGTATTACACGAATCTGCGCGGTTTCCACTGGAACATCAAGGGACATGGTTTCTTCGTATTGCACGAGAAGTTTGAAAGTATGTATGACGACGCAGCCGAGAAGGTGGACGAAATTGCAGAACGTATCCTGATGTTGGGTGGTGTACCCGAAAACAAGTTCAGCGAATACCTGAAAGTTGCAAAGATCAAAGAAGTATCTGGCGTGGCTTGCGGTAGCGATGCGGTCAGCAATATTCTTGAAACTTACGGATACCTCATCGGTGAGGAAAGAAAGATCATTGAATTGGCTAATGAAGCAGGCGATGACGTTACTGCCGACCTGATGACAGGGTATCTGAAAGAACAGGAAAAGATGGTTTGGATGCTGGTTGCTTTCAGCACAAAAGGATGCACAGACAAACTTGAGTTCAACTTATAAATGCAACTTTTTGGGTGCGGATAATAAGCAATA
>ENA-UONZ01001381-UONZ01001381.1-human-gut-metagenome-genome-assembly--contig:-C93old-NODE-1381-length-27587-cov-4.424161_pt1 | contig 27587 bp, 19 predicted proteins | sample MGYA00242468_ERZ724015 | MGnify/ENA metagenome assembly ERZ724015
GGGATCAAGAGGTCGCAGGTTCGAATCCTGTCACCCCGATGACCATAAATAGATATAAAGAATAAATGAAAAAATCCTAATACGCATAAGATATGTTGCTTATTAGGATTTTTTGTTTACTCGTGGAAATATCAAAATTCATATATTAAAACAGTAAAAGGACCAATAGAGTCCTTTTATTTGTTTTTATTGCTTGTTAAAAAAATAAATGCGTATTAACTTTTAGATATGAATCACATACCCATACAGGCATTTTACTTCCCAAAATGTCAATGCTAAGATAAACAGGAAGGACGATGTACTAGTCGATCGGCCGCTGATAGAAATGACCTTCCAGTTCATTGGTAGGAATACTGTTAATAAATGCCTGCGGATCTGCCTTGCGAACCGCGCGGATGACTGAATTATTCTCATCGCGGGACACAACAGAGTAGACAATCTTATGCTCGCTGTGTTTATGGGCACCTTCACAGTCGATGATAGTGGCACAATGAACGGTGGTATCATAGATCAGCTGCGAGATGGCTTCTGCTTTGTTCGTAACAATAAAAAGAGTCTGTTTCTGATATTGTTTGTAAAGCAGATGCAGTACCTGTGTGGATGTATACTGGAAAATCATGGAATAAAGGGCTTTATCCCAGCCGAAAAGTAATCCGGCGATAGCGAGGATCACGACGTTGAAGCCGAGAATGATATTCCAGGCATCAATGCCCTTTCTGCGGGACAGGAAAATGGAGATAAAATCCGTTCCGCCGGTGGTGGCATCACATTTCAGACAAAGGCTGATAGCGAAACCGTTGATCAGACCGCCGAAAATACTGATCAGCAGAATATCGGAGGTGATGGTGTAAGCCGGCAGACTGTCTGTCAGAAAACCGGTGAGGAATATGACAAGACAGGAACAAAGCGTGAATTTTTTGCCGATAAAGCGAAAACCGATATAAACAGGAATGGTATTCAGAAGAACGTTGATAGCAGTATAAGGTATTGTTATATGAAGATAACGGTCAAAAATGCTCTGGATTAGCAATGTCAGGCCGTTTGCGCCGCCGGGAAACAGTCCGCCGGTGCGGACGAATGTCCGGATATTGACGGCTATAATGCAGGATGCGATACAGCAGATGATAATTCGTTTGACCTCTTTGGAAACATTCCTTTCCATGTAGGTGCCTCCCTCAAATCTTTTTATGCCCTTAGTATAGACGCAAGCTGTGAGATAGTCAATACAGGAAAGAAAAGTTGACATTCTTTACGGTTATTATGTATAATGGGGCAGAGTGAGCAGAAGATGGGAGGAAATAATGTGAAATGGCAGGATGTTGTAATTAAGAAAGTTTTTTTCTGTATGTTTGATACGACTTTAGAGGTTGTTCCTTATTCAGGTTATGTACCCGGTGATGAGGATGAAATGTACAGATATCTCTGCCAGATGGTCGCAAAATATTATTATCATGAGACATCCAGAAAAGGTTTTATTCATGAAGAATCGGAACTTCAGCAGATTTTGCCGGAGACTGGTGATCAGTTTGAGGCTTTTGTGAATTGTATCTGTGATGAGATTCAGGATCTGATGCATGCGAACCCGGAAATCCAGACAGGGGCAGGTATGTTTGCATGGGTGACGCTGGAAGATCAGGATTATATTACATTTTTTAAGAGTAATTATCAATCCAGATTTTTGGTGGCACAGGATGAGAACAGTGCAGTGCACTGGACGCTGAATCATATGATCTTGCCGGGACCGTCTCCGAAAGTGAATGAATATTTCTATCTGAATTTGAATGATAATCAGGCGCAGGTATCGGATTTTGAGTGCTATATTGACGGATTGAAGCAGAACTATCTGGCGGATCAGGTATTGAAACTGGATTTTAAACCTTCTGAGGCAGTAACGGTGAAGGCGATTGATGATTCTGTTGTAGAAACCATCAAGCACTGTTATGAAGAACAGGCGCCGCAGAAGATTATGGAATATAAGACGATTGTGGCTGATCAGGTCAAAGAGAAGGGGCAGATCATTGTACCGGAACTTGAGGAGGCTGTTTTTAAGGATAATGAGCAGGCGGCGGTCCTTTATCAGGAAGTGGCTGAACAGCAGCAGATTCCAAAGATACCGGTTTATGTCAGCAAGAAGACAGAGCGTAAACTTGGCAAGAAGCAGAAACTGGTAACAGACAGCGGTATTGAGCTTCTGGTGCCTTTGGAATTGCTGAAGGATGAGAGTATATTGGAGTATCATCAGAATGATGACGGGAAGATGTCTATTTTGATCAAAGAAATCGGATTCATCGAGAACAAATAGGAACAGGAGGCAGGAAATGAGACTATTATTGCATATTTGCTGTGCACCCTGTTCGGTGATGTGTATCGAGACGCTGAGAGCGGAGGGCATCGAGCCTACGGGATTCTGGTACAATCCGAACATTCATCCGGTGACAGAATACAAAGCCAGAAAGAATACATTGACGAAGTATGCCGCGGATATTCATTTGCGTCTGATTGTCAAGAATGAGTATGGGCTGCGCAATTTTATCGATCATGTGTATCCGCATTATGAAAGCCGCTGCGGTTATTGTTATTTGTGTCGTTTGGAAGAAACAGCCCGCTTTGCGGCGGAAAACGGCTATGACAGCTTTTCAACAACGCTGCTCATCAGTCCCTATCAGAACCATGAACTGATTATTAAGACAGCACAGGCAATGGCGAAAAAATATCATGTAACATTTTTGTACAGAGACTTTCGTCCGTACTTTAAGGAAGGACAGGAAAAAGCCAGAGCCATGGGGCTGTATATGCAGAAATACTGCGGCTGTGTGTTCAGTGAGGAAGATCGCTTCCTGGACAGGAAGAAGGGTCTGGTGACCATCCAGAAATACAACAACAGAAAAGAGGAAGACGCCGGACATAAAACCGGAGGCGGAAAAGACGACGGAGATCAAGACAGCAGGAAAGAGAAGTCGTTGTAGAAATGGAGGCCTGAGTATGCAAATAAAAATAAACGGTCAAACCATTTCACTGGCAGCTCCGGAACCTTTTCTTTCTATATTAAGAAGAGAGAAGATTTATTTTCCGTTATATTGCGGCGGAAGGGGCACCTGCGGAAAATGCAGAATCCGGATAACGGAGGGGAGTTTACCTATAACGACGGAAGACAGGCAGTTTTTCAGCGAGGATGAATTAAAGGCTGGATATCGTCTGGGATGCCGGGCTGTGATCACGGCATCATGCGCGATCACCTTTGAGGAAATACAGCGGGAAGACGGCTTTTATGTGCCGCCGGTTCAGCATGCCGAGTCGTTAGTGAGGGAACCAATTCAGCGGCAGAATACAGCGGAGGCGTATGGTGTAAAGTCAGATAAGGACAGCCGGATGCCTGACAAAGTGCCGTTAAGTATTGCTGTGGATATCGGTTCCACAACCCTTGTGATGGCGCTGGTGCATACTGACAGCGGAAAGATTGTCACAGAATACCGGGGACTGAACCATCAGAGAAGTTATGGTACAGATGTGATGGCAAGAATCAAAGCGGCTGTGGAGGATGGACAGGAGCAGGCGATGCAGGCATTGATCCGGCAGGATCTGGCGGAAGGTATTGTCAGTCTGTTGAAGTCGGCGGATGCACCGATTGAACAGATTGTGATCGCAGGCAACACAACAATGCTGCATTTATTAAGAGGCTATGACTGCAGAGGGCTTTCGGCATGGCCTTTTCAACCGGTAAACCTGGATTTTGAAGAGTTATCCACAGCAGAGCTGCTGGGGGAAAGTCCACTGGTGGAAAACTGTCTGCTGAAACAGACAAAGGTCACGTTGCTAGCAGGTATTTCGGCCTTTGTCGGGGCAGATATCACCGCCGGTTTGTGGGGATGCGGGATGAATAGAAATGAAAAGCCGTATCTGTTTCTGGACCTTGGAACCAATGCAGAGATGGCCGTCGGCAATAGAGAGAGAATGCTTGTCAGCTCTGCAGCGGCAGGACCGGCCTTTGAGGGCGGGCAGTTATCTTGTGGTACAGGCAGTATTCCTGGGGCTGTGCGGGATGTGCGGATACAGTATGGCCTGGTTCGTTATGAGACCATCGGCAGAAAGCCGCCGGTGGGTATCTGCGGCAGTGGTCTTGTGTCAGCCATTTCGGAGATGAGAAAGAGCCGGATGATGGATAATACAGGAAGATTAAGTCCCCGTTATGCATCCGGAGGACTGGAGATCATTCCTGGAAAGATTGTCATTACCCAGGCGGATATCAGAGAATACCAGAAAGCCAGAGCGGCTATCCGCGCCGGACTTGAGATACGGGTTGAGAACGCCGGGAATCGGATGGAAGAAATTGAAGCGCTGGAGCTGGCCGGTGGTTTTGGCAGTCAGTTGGATATTGCCAAAGCGGCCGGGGCAGGGCTCATACCGGAGAAACTGGCGGAACGGGTGCATATTTTAGGCAATGCGGTTATTGCAGGTCTGTGCATGTATATCCAACGCCCGGATCAGGAAGGCATTCGGCGTATGATTCAGCATACAAGGGAAATTTCTTTGGCGAAGCAACCGAAATTCACAAAAACTTTTTTGAATTTTTCGTGCTTTTAACAAAAATATTTAGGACATATGGTTGCAATTTTGTCGAAAAGTGAGTATAATAGAGCCCATAAGTAATAGGGAGACAAATCAGTTATAGGAGGATATGGAATGTATCAAATTGTAAAAGCAGAAAAACTTGCAGATAAGATTTTTCTGATGGAAATTGAAGCACCGCGTGTGGCACGCGCATGCCAGCCTGGACAGTTCCTGATTGTCAAGATGGATGAGGTTGGCGAGAGAATCCCGTTGACTATCTGTGATTATAACAGAGAGAAGGGTACAGTCACAATTGTTTTCCAGACAGTTGGTGCATCCACGGAGAAGATGTCCTGGCTCCGCGAGGGTGATTTCTTCCAGGATGTAACAGGCCCTCTTGGCAAGGCATCCGAATGGATTGAGGACGATATTGAAGAACTGAAGCAGAAGAAGATTTTATTTGTAGCCGGTGGTGTGGGTACAGCACCTGTTTACCCTCAGGTTAAGTGGCTGCATGAGCATGGTGTGGCAGCAGATGTTATCGTTGGTGCCAAGAACAAAGAACTTCTGATCCTTGAGAAGGAAATGGAAGCTGTTGCCGGCAATTTATATGTGACAACGGATGATGGTTCTTACGGACGTCACGGTATGGTTACAGCAGTGATCGAAGAACTGGCTGCAAAGGGCACAAAGTATGATTTCTGCGTTGCCATCGGCCCGATGATCATGATGAAATTCGTATGTCTGCTGACAAAGAAACTTGAGATCCCTACAATTGTCAGCATGAACCCGATCATGGTAGACGGTACCGGTATGTGCGGTGCCTGTCGTCTGCTTGTGGACGGCAAGGTGAAGTTTGCCTGTGTAGACGGACCTGAATTTGACGGCCATCTTGTAGATTTTGATCAGGCTATGCAGCGTCAGCAGAGCTATAAGACCCAGGAAGGCAGAGCAATGCTGAAACTGCAGGAAGGAAGTACACACCATGGCGGATGTGGCAATTGCGGAGGTGACAGATAATGGCAGATAAGAAGAACAGAGTACCTGTACGTGAACAGGCACCAGAAGTACGTGCGAAGAATTTTGAAGAAGTATGTCTTGGTTACAACAAGGAAGAGGCAATGGAAGAAGCTTCCAGATGTCTGAACTGTAAGAATGCAAGATGTATCACAGGATGTCCTGTCAATATCAATATCCCTGCATTTATCGCAGAAGTAAAGGAAGGCAATTTTGAGAAAGCATCTCAGGTGATCGGCGAATCTTCAGCGCTGCCTGCAATATGCGGCCGTGTATGCCCTCAGGAATCCCAGTGTGAAGGGAAGTGTATCCTCGGTATCAAGGGTGAGCCTGTCTCCATCGGTAAGCTTGAGCGCTTTACAGCAGATTGGGCAAGAGAGAACAATATTGCACCTATTCCTGCCAAGGAGAAGAAAGGCAAGAAGGTTGCTGTTATCGGTTCCGGTCCTGCAGGACTGACATGTGCCGGTGATCTGGCCAAGATGGGGTATGACGTGAAGATCTTTGAAGCCCTTCATGAAGCTGGCGGCGTGCTTGTTTATGGTATTCCTGAGTTCCGTCTGCCAAAGCAGACAGTTGTAGCTCATGAAGTAGAAAACGTGAAGAAATTGGGCGTCGAAATTGAGACGAATGTGATCATCGGCAAATCCATTACCATTGATGAACTGATCAATGAAGAGGGTTATGATGCAGTCTTCATTGGTTCAGGTGCCGGTCTTCCGAAGTTCATGGGTATCCCTGGTGAGCAGGCGAACGGCGTTTTCTCTGCCAATGAGTTCCTGACACGAAACAACCTGATGAAAGCCTTCAGAGATGATTATGATACACCGATCCATCAGGGCAAGAAAGTTGCTGTTATCGGTGGTGGTAACGTTGCTATGGATGCAGCCAGAACAGCTCTTCGCCTTGGCGCAGAGACTTATATTGTCTACAGAAGAAGTGAGAAAGAGCTTCCTGCCCGTGTGGAAGAAGTGCATCATGCAAAGGAAGAGGGAATCCAGTTCCATCTGCTTCGCAACCCGAAGGAAATCCTTGTGGATGAGAATGGCTGGGTGAAGGGTCTTCGTGTCATCAAGATGGAACTTGGTGAGCCGGATGAATCCGGCAGAAGAAGACCTGTAGAAGTGCCTGGTTCAGAGTATGACCTGGATGTAGATACAGTTATCATGGCCCTTGGTACATCACCAAACCCTCTGATTTCTTCTACGACAAAGGGTCTGGATGTGAATAAATGGCAGTGTATCATCGCAGATGAGAACAACGGCGCAACAACCAAGGAAGGTGTTTATGCCGGCGGTGATGCTGTAACAGGTGCTGCAACGGTTATCCTGGCGATGGGTGCCGGCAAGGCAGCAGCGAAAGGTATTGATGAATATCTCAGCAATAAATAATTATACGGTTTTGGACCATACAGGATTGTACTATTATTAAAAATTTCTGGAATTTGGAAAAAAATGATTGACATTTCATATTTCAGGGGTATAATAGAGACATATTTGAGAACAACGGTGTTCCTTTTTAGAGGAGCACCGTTTTTTTATTACCATCACACTTTAGCTGTGTAAAGTGCAGGCGCCAAATAGCTGCCTGATTGGATGAATGAGGAGGTTATGTGATGAAGAAATTAGAGATTATTATCAAACCGGAAAAACTGGAAAGTTTGAAAAATATTCTGGATGACTGCGAAGCCAGCGGCCTGATGATCACAAACATTATGGGTTATGGTAATCAGAAAGGTTATACACGTATGTACAGAGGTACAACGTATAATGTCAACCTTCTGCCAAAGGTAAAAGTCGAAACTGTTGTTGCAGATGACGCAGCAGAGAAGATTGTGGACAGAGTTGTCAAAGAGATCAGCACCGGCAATTATGGTGATGGTAAGATTTTCATTTACAACATCGAAGATGTTGTTCGTATCCGTACCGGCGAACGCGGTGCAGATGCGATTTAAGCATACAGTCCGCAGACTGTATATTCAAATTGGCTTTAGCTTTGAGACATTTTGTATGTTTTGAGGTTATTGTAAATACATTCTATTTCCCTAATAAGGCCTTATCGTAAGATAAGGCCTTCCCCCGTTTTTGGGGTTAATCAATATGATATTTCTTAAGTTTACGGTAAAGTACAGTGCGATCAATACCGAGAATTCTGGCTGCTTTTGCCTTATTGCCGTCTGTTTGGCGAAGGGTCTGGCGGATCAGATCGATTTCTGCGCTGCTGCGCTGTTCCTGAAGGGAAGAAAACGCGGCGGCAGGCCGTGATAATGTATGGTCACCGGACAGCTTGTTCATCAGAAAATCACAGGAGGCAATGCCGATGGTACTGTGAGGATTTAAAAAGCACAGGCGTTCAATGACATGTTCCAGTTCACGGACATTGCCCGGCCAGGTGTATTGCTGCATCAGAGCCAGCACTTCCTGTTCGACGCCTTGTGTATAGCTGCCGTTTTCACGATTGAACTTCTGAACAAAAAAGTTACAGAGGTCGGGAATGTCATCGAGACGGTCACGGAGGGGCGGGATAGCCAGTTCAATGGTATTAATACGATAATAAAGATCGGCACGGAAACGTCCGTCCTGAATCAGCTGCGTCAGATTCTGGTTCGTGCTGCAGATGAGGCGGACATCCACTTTGATGGGGGTGACACCGCCGATGCGTTCGACTTCCTTTTCCTGAAGTACACGTAAAAGCTTTGACTGCAGCGGAAGCGGCATCTCACCGATTTCATCTAACAGCAGTGTGCCGCCGTCAGCCAGTTCGAATTTGCCGATTTTGCCGCCCTTTTTGGCACCGGTAAAAGCGCCGCCTTCGTAGCCGAAAAGCTCGGATTCAAGAAGATCCTTTGGAATAGCCGCACAGTTGATCTTAACAAAGTTGCTGGTGCTCCGGCTGCTGAGCTGATGCAGTGCGTTGGCAAATACTTCCTTTCCAACGCCGGTTTCTCCGGTAAGAAGAATGGATAATCCGGAATTGGCGAAGATGGCAATGGTGGACTTGATCTGCTGGATAGCCTGCGAAGTACCGATGATATAATCCAGTGGATTGGTCTGTTTGCGCAGCTGTTCAATCGTCTGCTGATACAGCTCATTCTGCTGCTGCATTTTTTCAACTTCTGAGTAGAGATTGTAGATCTCCCCAACTTCGTTAAATGTGGAGATGGCAACACCGCCAATGACTTCCCCATCTTCGATCAAAGGGATACGGTTGCAGACAAAACTGATATCTTTGCCAGTTTTGTGATCATAAAGAGTCATTAAGGCACCGATATGTGCTTTTCCCGAGGCCATTACTTCCGGAAGTTTCGTGGTCGGAATCACACTTTTGATCGGTTTGCCAATGACGTCCTCTAACTGTACATTCAAAATTTCTGTGTAGGGTTTATTCATGTAGGCAATGCGGCAATGTTCATCTACAATGATAAAATTGGAAAAGGCATTAAGGGCAGCTGTCCATAAAGGTGTAAAATTCATAATAAATCTCCTTAGTTTCCATTCAAAATGCAAAAGAAAGTTCATGAACATGTGACAGTTTTACTGCTTTTATGATACATCAGGTGTGACAGAAATGCAACACATATGTGACAATTAGACAACACATGTGTGCGCATCATGCAGGCCGTGCGGTTCCGTACGTGAATATTCAGCCAGAAAAAGGAGCAAAAAGGGCAAAATTACGTCAAAAAGGCCTGAAATCAGGCGGATTCGTCTTTAAATATGAATTGGCACGGGATTTGCTATTAATATAGGCAGAAACAAAAACAAGAACTTTATGGTGTGAGAAAGGAAAAAGGAATTATGAAAAAAGTAGTTATTGTCAGCGCATGCAGAACAGCAATCGGTGCATTTGGGGGTACTTTAAAGGATGTTCCTGCAGCAGAGCTTGGCGCACTTGTTGTAAAAGAAGCTGTTTCAAGAGCAGGTATCAAACCGGAACAGGTGGATGAAGTTATTTTTGGTAATGTATTGCAGGCTGGTCTCGGACAGAATGTTGCCCGTCAGGTAACTTTAAAGGCGGGGCTTCCAATCGAGACAACAGCTGTGACAATCAATATCGTGTGCGGTTCAGGTCTGAAGAGTGTGGCCATGGCAGCCAACCAGATCCTTGCAGGCGAATCTGAAATCGTTGTCTGCGGCGGTACAGAAAATATGAGTGCAGCGCCATATGCCATTCCAACGGCACGTTGGGGTGCAAGGATGAACAATAACAAGATCGTTGATGTTATGGTCAATGATGGACTGTGGGATGCTTTCAATCAGTATCATATGGGTATCACTGCTGAAAATGTTGCAGAGAAATATGGTATCACAAGAGAAATGCAGGATGAATTTGCAGTGGCTTCTCAGAGCAAAGCAGAAGCAGCTGTTAAGGGCGGCAAGTTCAAAGATGAAATTGTTCCTGTTGTGATTCACGGTAAGAAAGGTGATACAGTCTTTGATACAGATGAATATCCTAAATTTGGCACAACACTTGAAAAAGTTGCCAAATTAAAACCGGCTTTCAAAAAAGACGGCGGTACAGTTACAGCAGCGAATGCTTCCGGTATCAACGACAGTGCTGCAGCATTTGTTGTGATGAGCCAGGAAAAAGCAGAAGAACTTGGCCTGAAACCAATGGCAACCATCGTTTCCTATGCAACAGGCGGTGTCGATCCATCTATCATGGGGGTTGGTCCGGTGCCTGCTGTTAAGAAAGCTATGACAAAAGCAGATCTTACCATCGATGATATTGATCTGATCGAAGCAAATGAAGCGTTTGCAGCCCAGTCTCTGGCAGTTGCTCAGGAATTGAAATTTGATATGAACAAAGTGAATGTCAATGGTGGTGCCATTGCCCTCGGACATCCGATTGGTGCATCCGGTGCCAGAATCCTTGTTACATTATTATACGAAATGCAGAAGAGAGAGGACGCAAAGAAAGGCCTTGCCACACTGTGTATTGGCGGTGGCCAGGGTCAGGCACTCATCGTTGAAAAAGCTTAATCCTATTTATTTAGTTTAACCCACTTCGCGAAAAATCCCCTGGTGGTCTGGAAGTAATTTCAGATTGTCCGGGGGATTTTTCATATTCACAGTGCTTGAGCCTGCAAAGCCGTGTATTTAAAGACCGAGAGATGTGATGACAGCCTCTGTTTCATCCAGCACGGATGAGAAAACAGAGAGGGCGCTGGCAACAGGTGCTTTGGTGGTCATATCTACGCCGGCTTTTTTCAGGACATTGATCGGATAGTCGGAACCGCCGGCTTTTAAGAAATCAATATAATCTCTGACTGCTGGTGCACCGTCTGTCAGAATGCGGTGACTGAGGGCAATGGCTGCGGAAAAACCAGTGGCATACTGATAGACATAGAAAGGCATATAAAAATGAGGAATTCTGGCCCATTCCAGTGAAATCTCGGGATCGTTTACCATATCAGGCCCGAAATAAAGGGTGTTCAAATCTCCATAAATCTGACACAGGGACTGGGCATTTAATGTTTCACCTGCTGCGGTCTTTTCATGGGTAATTTTTTCAAATTCCGCAAACATGGTCTGGCGGAACAGCGTACCTTTGAACATATCAAGGTAATGATTCAAAAGCCAGAGCTTTTCGTGAGGATCACGGCATTTTTCAAGCAGATCATGCATGAGCAGTGCTTCATTGCAGGTGGAGGCAATCTCAGCGACAAAAATGCTGTAGCTGGCATCCACATAGTGGTGAGTGTGATTGGCATACCATGAATGAAGAGAATGTCCCATCTCATGAGCCAGCGTAAAGACATTGTCCAATGTGCCCTGGTAATTCATCAGGACAAAAGGATGGTGGGCATAATCACCGCCGGAATAAGCACCGGTGCGTTTGCCTTTGTTCTCATAGCGGTCAATCCAGCCGCCGTGCATGCCTTCATTCAGCAGTTGAATGTAAGATTCACCAAGGGGTGCCAGTCCGCGGCTGACAATCTCCATGGCTTCGTCAAAAGGAATGGATGCATGTTCACCGGATACAAGAGGCGTATAGACATCATACATATGCAGTTCCTCTACGCCAAGCATTTTGCGGCGAAGACGGACATAGCGGTACATTTCAGGAAGGGCATCATGAACCGCTTCGATCAGCTGGTCATAAACAGCTGTCGGAATATTGTTCTGAGACAGATGGGCTTCCATGGAGGAGGCAAAATGTCTGGCTTTTGTATAGAACAGTTCTTTTTTCAGATTGGCAGCAAAAATGGCAGCCACGGTGTTTTTATACTGGTCAAAGGAACGGTAGTAGGACTGGAAAACTTTGCGGCGAAGATCCCTGTCAGAACTTTCAAGGAGAGGAACGAAACGTCCGTGGGAGATGCCGATTTCATTGCCCTGACGATCTGTGATACTTTCAAATCGGATATCCGCATTGTTGAACATATAAAAAATGGACTGCGGGGTGCTGTCCAGGTCCATAGTCAGGGACATGAGGGCCTCTTCCTCTTTTGAAAGCGTATGGGATTTCATACGCAGTGTGTTTTCAAGATAATGGGTAAAAGGTATCAGCTCAGAGTAGTTCTTTAAGGCTTCCGGTATAAAATCTTCCGGAAGGGAAAGCAGTTCAGGATCCTCGAAAGCGGTTGTCTCATAAAAATGGTTGCCTGTAAAATCGACCTGACCACGAAGGTCCTGATAATGCGGATTGGATGTGTCCTCATCGGAACGGTGTCCTGCATAGCAGTAGAGACTGTCAAGTTCCACCAGTACTTTCTCCTTTTCCGTCAGATAAGTGCAGAGCGTTTTAGCCGAATCACCAAGATGATCTTTGAAGGCAGCCAGTGCGTCGATATGTGTCCGGCATGCTTCAAGTGCAGATGTAAATGCGTCATCGTTGGAAAAAATATCTTCTATGTGCCATTTATCCTTGGCAGGGACTTCCTCACGCAAAGGAAGAGTATGTGTTGTCTGTTCAGCCATAAATAAACCTCCGTAAAAAATTTTCTTCAATAAGTATTATAACTTTTATATTTTTTAAAAGCAATGCTATGAAAAGTTTATAAAATCTTCACTGAATTCAGGATATATTTTTGTTATAATGAAAGATAAGAGATATACCTGAACAGGAGGAGAAAAAATGTCGGAATTTGTAGTCATGGAGAATGTGAAGAAGACTTACAAAATGGGTGAAGTGATGATTCATGCCGTGGATGGCGTTGATATAGAGATACATAAAGGCGAATTTGCAGTGATCGTGGGACCGAGCGGTGCCGGTAAAACGACGGTACTTAATATGCTGGGCGGTATGGACCGCGTGACATCAGGCAAGGTCATTGTGGACGGACGGGATATCAGCCTTTATAACAGCAGACAGCTGACAAAGTACCGCCGGGATGACATTGGTTTTGTTTTTCAGTTTTATAACCTGATCCAGAATCTGAACGCCCTGGAGAATGTGGAACTGGCATTGCAGATCAGCAAGCATCCCATGGATGCGAAAGAGGTCCTGAAGGATGTGGGCCTGGAAGACCGTATGTATAATTTCCCCTCACAGCTCTCAGGGGGTGAACAGCAAAGGGTAGCGATCGCACGTGCTCTTGCCAAGAATCCGAAGCTGCTCTTATGTGATGAACCCACCGGTGCCTTGGATTATCAGACCGGTAAGGCAATTTTGAAATTGCTGCAGGATACCTGTCATAAGCATGGTATGACGGTGATCGTTATTACCCATAACCTGGCCATTGCGCCGATGGCGGACAGGGTGATCCAGATTAAGAACGGAAGAGTCAGTGAGATGACGGTGAATCAGGATCCGCGTCCGGTAGAGACTATTGAATGGTAGGAGAGCATCTATGAGAAATGCAATAAACAAAGATTTTTTCAGAGAGATAAAGTATACACTCAACAGATATGTGTCCATTCTTCTGATTGTAGCATTGGGTGTTGCTTTTCTGGCAGGTATCAGGGCCACCTGCCCGGATATGAAATTGACACTGGATCACTATCTGGATGAGGCTGATTATATGGATCTTCGGGTACTGTCCACATTGGGACTGACTGGGGAGGATCTGACGGCAATTACAGAAGTGGATGGCGTAAAGGAAGTGGATGGCGCACATAGCTATGATGCTTTTGTGATGAATGGCAATGAGAAATGGACATTACGCTTTTTGTCTGAACCGGTTTCAGTGAATAAACTGGAGATAACAGAAGGAAGGGATATTGAGAATGCCAATGAGTGCGTTGTGGACCATCTTCTGATTGAGAAGGACGGATATCATATCGGCGATCAGATCACGGTTGTGCCTCCGGGCAAAGGTGAAAAATTGTCAGACACATTGACGGAATCGACATTTACAATCGTGGGTGTGGCGGCAAGCCCGGAGTATTTTACAACGACCAGAGATACAACATCAGTCGGAACCGGTCAGACGGATGCGTTTGTTTTCCTGTCACCGGAGGTTTTTAAGAGTGATATCTACAGCGCAGTTTACATTACGGTGGATGGTGCGGCTGCAAAACAGGCCTATTCAGATGATTATGAAGCCGTGGTTGACAAGGTGAAGGCAAAGCTGGAAGCCATCAGCAGTGAGCGTGAGGTAGCCAGATATAACGGGATTATGGATGATGCCAATACAGAGATAGATGATGCCCGTGACAAACTGGCAGATGCCAAAGCAGAAGCGGAATCAGAGCTTGATGATGCCTGGGCACAGATCCAGGATGGAGAACAGCAGATCAGTGACGGACAGAAGGAACTGGATGACAATAGAGCTGTCTATGAAGATCAGATTGCCGCTGCAAAGGCGAAGCTTTCTTCGGGGGAGCAGGAACTTCAGGATGGTCAGGCTGAAATCACGTCTAATGAGCAGAAGCTTCAGGACGGGCAGACACAGATCACGGCAGCCAGACAGCAATTGGAGGATTCTTCACAGACATTGGCGGAGAAGAAGCAGCAGTACGAAGCGGGATTGCAGGCAGCCAATGCCGGTCAGGAACAGCTGACAGCCGGTCAGGCCAAGCTGACGGAAGCGTTGGAAACACTGCAAAGTCAGGAAGCAGCATTAAATGAACAGAAGGCTTCGCTGCAGGAACAGAAGGAGAATTTGACGGCACAGCAGACAGAGCTGGAACAGGGCATCGCCCAGCTTGAAGCCCAGGAGGAGGCGTTGGAAGAACAGCGGAATGAGGCTGCGTCCCAGGAGGAACCGGATGAAGCTCTGATCGCACAGCTGGATGCCCAGATTACAGCTGTTCAGGAGCAGTTAATCCAGCTGAATGCGCAGAAGAATGCGCTGGAAGAAGGTATTTTCCAGGTAGATGGCGGACTTGACCAGATAGAGGCAGGATTAAGCCAGATTGCATCCGGGAAGGAAGAATTGAACGAACAGCAGAAAGAATTGAACAGTCAGCAGGCCAAGCTGGATGAGACTTTTAATCAATTGACAGAGGCTAAGATACAGCTGGATGCGGGCAGCAGTCAGTTGGAATCAGGCAGACAGCAGCTGGAGAGCAAACAACAGGAATTAGACAGCGGTAAGGCTGCCCTGGATCAGGCGAGAGCGCAGCTGCAAAGCGGACAGGCAGAGATTGATAAGGGTAAGGCTGAACTGAAGTCTCAGATGGCTTCGGCAGAAGCACAGTTTGCAGAAGCAGAGCAGAAGCTTACGGATGCAAAGTCGGAACTTGCAGATGCCAAAGAGAAGTATGCGTCCGGCAAAAAGGAAGCACAGGAGAAGATTGCTGACGCGGAGAAAGAAATTCAGGACGCAGAGGATCAGCTGGCAGATGTAGACTATCCGGAATGGTATGTTCTGGACAGAAATTCGACACAGGCGTATGTGGAATATGAGCAGAATGCAGAGAGAATCGGTGCTATCGGCAAGATTTTTCCGTTGATTTTCTTCCTGGTAGCGGCGCTTGTGAGTCTGACAACTATGACACGAATGGTTGAGTCACAGAGAACAGAAATCGGTACACTAAAAGCTTTGGGGTACAGCAATTGGGCCATTGCCAGAAAATATGTTTTTTATGCTTTATCGGCCAGTCTCATCGGAAGCCTGCTCGGATTGGTTTTGGGGCAGAAATTGCTGCCTTGGGTTATCATTGCTGCTTACCGTGTACTCTATCCGAATTTGTTTGTGGTACTGACACCGCTGAATGCTTATTATTCTATCATGGCATCCGGCGCAGCTGTTATTTGCGTGACTGGTGCGGCACTGGCGTCCTGTTACAGGGAACTGGTGGCATCACCGGCGGAATTGATGCGTCCTTCAGCACCGGCAGCAGGACGAAAGATTTTGTTGGAACATGTGGGATTTATCTGGCATCATATGAAATTCACATCTAAGGTTGCCGTGAGAAATCTTTTCCGTTACAAGAAACGTTTCTTTATGACTATATTTGGCATCGGTGGCTGTACAGCTCTTGTGGTCTTTGCTTTTGGACTGACAGACTCCATCAGCGGGGTTGCACACAGACAGTATGATGAGCTGTTCCACTATGACATGACACTGACACTGGATGACAATGCAGATGAGGCGGATATGGATGAATTGTATGATTTCTTAAGTCATAACAATAGTCTAAAGGCGGATCAGTATACCAGACTGCGTTCCATGAGTATGAGTGTCAAGGGCAATGGAGAGATTTCGTATACAGCTTATCTGACGGTTCCTGAGGATACAGAAGTTTACAAAGATTTTGTGGTGCTTCAGGACAGAAAAACAGGGACGCCATATGCGATGGATGATGAAACGGTGATTATCACGGAGAAGCTGGCCAATCTTCTCAGGGTGAGTACGGGAGATAAGATTACTGTTACAGACAATGATGTGGATAAGGAAGTTACGGTGGGACATATTGCGGAGAATTATCTCATGAGTTATGTGTATATGTCACCGGCATTATATGAGACAACATTCGGTGAGACGCCGAAATGGAATAAGATAGAAGCTTTCATTCCGGGACTGACCAGTGAAAATTCCGAATCCTATTCAGCAAAATTACTGGCATTGAATGCAGTATCAGGAACATCCACCACTGATTATGTCCGAAGCAAGTTTGAGGAAGTGCTGAACAGTCTGAACATTGTGACGCTGATTCTGATGACTGCCGCCGGTATGCTGGCATTTATCGTATTGTACAATCTGAATAATATTAATATTACAGAACGACGCAGGGAACTGGCAACGATTAAAGTGCTTGGATTTTATGATCTGGAAGTGGCAGAATATGTATACAGAGAGAATATACTGCTGACGATTATTGGTGCCCTTGTGGGGGCGGTATTCGGCAAGTATCTGCATGCGTATATTATTACTTCCGTCGAGACAGAGGTGCTCATGTTTATCCGTCGTGCGGACTTTTCAAGCTATGTTTATGCCGTGGTGATTACCTTCGGATTTTCGATTTTTGTCAACTGGCTGATGTATTTCAGATTAAGAATAATTGATATGGTTGAATCGTTGAAATCCGTTGAATAACTGTCAATTTCAATAAAAAATACTTGATTTTTATGGATGAAATGGTATAATGTGATAGACAATTTAATAATGGGAGAAATATTACAGAAAAAAGAGGTTTAAACGATTATGAAAAAGAAATCTGTCACAAAGATTCTTTTAAGTGTAATGGTGCTTTTGGTATCTGTTGCATTCTGCGCATGCGGAAGCAATAAGAGTACAGAGTCTTCTGAAACTGGTAATAGTTCTTCAGAAAAGACAACTGAATCTGCAGCAGATGGCACACAGTCTGACGCAGCAAATTCAGATACTTCCTGTTTTACAGTAGGTCTGTCACAGGAAATCAGCAGTCTTGACCCGCACGAAGATACGGATGCAGGAACTCGCAGTGTCTTATTTAACGTTTTTGAAGGTTTGGTAAAACCTACTACAGATGGTGATGTCACTCCAGCGGTAGCAAGTGATTACACAATCTCTGATGATGCGAAGACTTATACTTTCACATTAAGAGATGGAATTACTTTCCAGGATGGCAACCCTGTAACTGTCGAAGATATTAAATATTCATTAGAGAGAAGTGCGGAAATGGACGGCGAGTCTTCCGCACTTTCTGTTATTTCAGATATCAAAATTGTGGATGACAAGACAATTGAGCTGACACTGTCAGAGGCAAACTCAGAATTTATCTACAATCTGACAATTGCAATCCTCGAACAGGCCAACGATGCGAATCAGGCAACAAACCCAATCGGTACAGGTCCTTTCAAAGTGAAGAAGTTCGCTGAAGGTCAGTACCTTGAACTTGAGAAGTATGATGGCTACTGGAATCAGGATCTTGATTGTGTAACATCTGCAAAGTTCAAATTTATCGCTGATGCACAGGCTGCATTCCTTGAACTGCAGGGGGGTACAATTGATATGTTATTGTATCTGACAAACGATCAGGTTCAAGCATTAAATTCTGACTACAATGTTGTTGAATCAACAATGATGCTGATTCACGGTCTTTTCCTGAATAACTCTTACAAACCACTTCAGGATGTGCGTGTCAGACAGGCACTGAACTATGCGATTGATCGAGATGCGATCAATGAATTCCTGTTCAATGGCAAGAGTAAGATCATCCAGACACATGGCTATCCGATGATCACAGCATGGTATAATGCAGATACAGAAGGCACTTATACATATGATGTAGAGAAGGCCAAAGAACTTCTTACAGAAGCAGGATATGGTGATGGTTTTGATCTTGAGATCACAGTTCCAAGTAACTACTCACAGCATGTTCAGACTGCAGAGATCATTGCAGAACAGCTGGCAGCAGTTGGTGTGAATGTGACAATCAACCAGGTTGAATGGAGTGCATGGTTATCAGATGTATACCAGGGCAGAGATTATCAGTCAACAGTCATCGGATTTGATATCAGTTCTCAGGCACCATCTACATGGTACAAGAGATACTATACAGAATCCAGCAATGACTTTACAAACTTCAGCTATACAGAATATGATGAATTGTACGGTCAGGCACTGGCTACAGTTGACAAGGATCAGAAGCATGAGATTTACAACAAGCTTCAGCAGATCTTGACAGACGAGGCAGCATCTGTATTTATTGAAGATCCGGCCAATCTGATTGCTCTTAATAAGAAGTATACAGGTTATCAGACATATGCGGTTTCCGCAATTGATCTTTCACTGATCAAGTTGGCTCAGTAAAACGAACAAAAAATACGAATTTAATAAAGCGCATGGGTAACCATGGCGGAGGTCATAATGAAATATTTTATTAAAAAAATTATTACTCTCATTATAACATTGTTATTTATTTCACTTCTGACCTTTACCGCTTTTAGTGTCATACCGGGAGATGCCGCTATTTCCAAACTGGGAGTGGATGCATCTCCCGAAGCTATTGCCAGGGTCAGAGCAGAGTATGAGTTAGATCAGCCTGTGATGACACGTTACGTGCATTGGCTTGAGAAGGCACTACACGGCGATTTTGGTCAATCCTACAAATACGATACAATGACAGTGACGCAGCTTTTAAAGTCACGACTTCCGGTCACGATTCTGTTGGCTGTGATGTCCTTTGTCATTATCGTTGTTATCGCTCTTCCATTGGGAATGCTGTCTGCACGATTTGCCGGTAAGTGGCTGGATGTGCTGATTAATCAGCTGACACAGATTACAATGGCGATTCCGTCGTTCTTTCTTGGTATTATACTGACGTATGTTTTCGGTCTTGTCTTTAAAGTATTTCAGCCGGGTGGGTATGTCAGTATGGAAGAGGACATGAAAGGATGTATTGAATATCTGATCCTTCCTGCAGTTGCAGTAGCGCTTCCGAAGATTGCAATGGTTGTGAAATATCTTCGTAATTCCGTTTTGAGTGAGATGAAGAAAGATTATGTCAGAACCGCTTACAGCAAAGGTAATTCTGTGAATCAGGTTTTGTACGGTCATGTTCTTCGTAATGCGCTGATACCGGTCATTACGTTTGTTGCAATGGTTGTTGCAGAGATTCTCGCCGGAAGCCTTGTGATTGAACAGGTTTTCAGTATCCCGGGGATGGGACGTCTGATGATTACATCGATCTCAACCCGTGATTATCCGGTTGTTCAGGCAGCTGTTTTATATATTACATCTATCGTTGTCATTATCAATTTCCTTGTGGATGTTTTATATCAGCTGGCAGACCCAAGAGTTCGGACAGCGTAGGAGTGTAAGAAATGAAGAAACGTAATTACAGCCTGATCATCGGTTTGATCCTGACAGGCATTATCCTCATTATAACGATTATCGGTCAGTTCTGGACACCGTATGCGGTTACCGGAATGGACAGTCTGGCCAAGAATCAGGCGCCAAGTCTGATTCATCTGATGGGAACAGATAATTTCGGAAGAGATGTTTTCAGCCGTGTCATGAACGGCTGCGGCACAACCTTTTTGGTGGCACTTTCCACTGTGGCGATCGGTTGCTTCTTCGGTGTTATCATCGGTTCTCTGACAGGATTTTATGGTGGTCTGCTTGATGAGATCGTTATGCGAATCAATGATGTTTTATTATCATTTCCAAGTGTGCTGCTTGTCTTGATTTTTATCAGTTTTATCGGAACAGGTAAATACAAGATTATCATTGCACTGGGTGTGATGTTTATTCCAAGCTTTGCACGAATAGTGCGAAGCGAGGTGATACGATACAAATCCCAGGAATTTGTCCGGAGTGCCCAGGTGATGGGGGCAGGCAATCTGAGAATTATATTTGTTCATATTCTGCCAAATACAGCGGTCAGCCTGCTGACAGCGGCAGCAATCGGCTTTAACAATGCCGTTTTAGCAGAGGCAAGTATGAGTTATCTCGGACTGGGTGTTCAGCCGCCGGATCCAAGTCTCGGACGTATGCTTTCGGAGGCACAGGCCTATATATTTACAGCACCGTGGTATGCCATTTGGCCGGGTGTTGTCATTGTTCTTATTATTCTCGGCTTCAGTCAGATCAGTGAAGGGCTGAGGGCCATCAGCGATTAGGAGGAACCTATGGATAAGGAATTATTAAAAATCGAGAATTTGACCATTGGTTTTCCAACAAAGAGTGGCATACACACAGTTGTGGATCATGTCAATCTTGAGGTGGGAAAAGGAGAAATCGTCGGAATCGTTGGTGAATCCGGTTCCGGTAAGTCCATGACATCTCTTGCAGTGATGGGACTGCTTAGTGAAGAAGCGCAGGTATCTGAGGGCTCCATTCAGCTGAATGGTCAGGAACTTTTGGGCATGAGCCGTGAGGAGCGCCGCAAGATCCAGGGCAAGAATATGTCGATGGTCTTTCAGGAACCGATGACATCTCTGAATCCGGTCATGAAGATTGGTACTCAGGTGGGAGAAAGCCTGAAACTGCATACAGATTTAGATAAAGAAGCGATTCGCGGACGTGTGATCGAAGCACTGGCCAGTGTCGGCCTCAGAAATCCGGAATTACTGGTGGATCAGTATCCTCATGAAATTTCCGGCGGTATGCGTCAGCGTGTGATGATTGCCATGGCGATTATCAACCATCCGGATCTGATCATTGCGGATGAACCGACGACGGCCCTTGACGTAACTGTACAGGCTCAGATTCTGAATCTGTTGAAGAAAATCCACAGAGATATGGGAAGTTCTATTCTGTTTATTTCCCATGACTTAAACGTCATCAAGGAAGTCTGTCAGAAGGTGGTTGTCATGTACAAAGGGGTGATCGTAGAGCGCGGGGATGCCAAAGAGGTACTGAAGCATCCAAAGCATGAGTATACCCGCAAGCTTGTAGCGTCTATGCCGGATCAGGTACGGAAATCCCAGAATACAAAGAAGCTGCTGGAAGTTCAGGATTTGAATGTTTATTATAAAGAGAATAAGAAGCTGTTTTCAAGTAAGGATAAACGCAAGCATATTATCCATGGTATGAGTTTTGATCTTTATGAGGGTGAGATTCTCGGCGTTGTAGGTGAAAGCGGCTGTGGCAAGTCCACATTGGCGAAGACCATTGTCGGACTGAATAGAGAGTATGACGGTAAGCTTGAGATGGATCATCTGAAACCGCAGATGGTCTTTCAGGATCCTTTTAGTTCCCTGAATCCTGCCAGGAAGATTGGTTGGATCCTTGAGGAACCACTGAAGCTGAAAGGCATTAAGGATAAGAAACAGCGTAAAGAGTTGGTGAATCAGATGCTGACAGAGATTGGCCTGGATCCATCTTTTGCGAATCGTTATGCCAGGGAGCTTTCAGGTGGTCAGAGACAGAGAATCAGTATCGGCCTGTCGTTGATGCGCGGGGAAAAATTCATCATCGCTGATGAGCCGGTATCCGCCCTTGATGTTACGGTTCAGTCACAGATTCTCAGGTTGCTTCTGAAGTTGCATGATGAGAAGAATCTGACGTATATGTTTATTTCCCACGATTTGAATGTTGTGCATCATATGTGTCACAGAGTGATCGTGATGTATCTTGGAAGAATTGTGGAGATGGCAGATGTGGATGAACTTTATGATCATCCATGTCATCCGTATACAAGAATGCTGTTTGACAGTATTCTGACAGATGAAGAGAAAGAAACGACAGATAGCGTCACAGTGAATGAAATATTACCGGAAACAGTGGATGGAGACGGCGGATGTCCGTTTTACGGCCGCTGTCGCTATGCAGGTGAGAATTGCCTGAGTGAGGTGCCGACATTGACAGATATCGGTACGCCGGGGCATCCGCACCTTGTGAGATGTGAAAGGATAGCATATGGAGAGAAATATACGGCTGCTGATTGAATATGATGGCAGCAGATATGATGGATGGCAGCGCCTTGGCAAAGGTCATGGCGTGACCATCCAGGGAAAACTGGAAGATGTTCTCAGCAAGATGACAGGAGAACGGGTAGAATTGATCGGAGCAGGAAGAACAGATGCCGGCGTCCATGCTTATGAGCAGGTGGCGAATTTCCATACCAACAGCAATATGAAATGCTGGGAGATGAAGTATTATCTGAATCGATATCTTCCCGGGGATATTGCGGTCAATCGTGTGGACGATGTGCCGGAACGTTTCCACAGCAGGTACAATGCCAAAGCTAAGAAATATCTCTATCGTATTGCCATTGGCGATGTTCCCTGTGTTTTTGACAGAAAGTATACCTGGTACAGTTTCGATAAGCTGGATGTGACTGCAATGAAAAAGGCGGCAGCCCTTCTTGTTGGAGAACATGATTTCAAAGCTTTCTGTTCCAACAAGCGTACAAACAAATCCACTGTTCGTGAGATTTATGATATTGATATTTATGCTGATACGAGAGAACTGCAGATTACAGTTTATGGCAATGGTTTCTTATATAATATGGTAAGAATCATTGTGGGCACCCTAATTGAAGTCGGAAAAGGAGAGCGCCGGCCGGAAGAAATGACAGCTATTTTAGAGAGCAGGGACAGAACAAAAGCCGGAGCAACTGCGGCGGCACAGGGATTGTTCCTTCAGGAAGTGGAATACTGATCATACGGACATCATTGCAAACTGTCTTTAGTATATAGAAAAACATCAAAGAGCCCCTGCCATGAATGGGGCTCTTTGATGTTTTTTAAAAGGTTATTGACAGTTCGCAATGATCTGCGTATAGAAAGGGAATAGCAAAATGTTAGCTCATTCTATAAGATAAGGATTCCTTATGATGCGGAGATTTTATCTGGATGGAATATCTGCCGCCCCTCCCGGCAGACGGTGGAATTTGGTATTTTGTAGATATAAATAAAAAAGTTTAAAAAATTTAAAAAAAGTGCTTGACGTTTTTGATTTCCTGTTATATAATTCTTTTTGTCAAGAGACATTGGGCTATCGCCAAATTGGCAAGGCACAGGATTCTGACTCCTGCATTTGAAGGTTCGAGTCCTTCTAGCCCAGCTATTAGGTCAGACATCTTGCTGAGGCAAGATGTCTGTTTTTTTTATCCCACGACAGGCAGAGAGAGGAGACGGAGGATGTATACACATGATCGAAGAGTTACTTATAGTGAGATTTCCATGAAAGGTTTTGCAGATATTGCTCAGATTGCCGAATATTTTCAGGATTGCAGCGTTTTCCAGTCGGAAGTGCTTGGCATGGGGCTTACCTACATGAATGAGCATCATCTGGCCTGGCTGCTGGCTTCATGGCAGATTGATGTGGACACATATCCGGAGATGGGATGCAAAGTCAGTGTCAGCACATGGCCATACAAATTCGATGCAGCTTTCGGTTACAGAAACTTTATGCTTCAGGACGAGAACGGCAGACGTCTCGCTGTTGCCAATTCGCAGTGGATACTTGTGGATATGGAAAACGGACACGTTGTAAGAATCGCACCGGAGATTGCGGCACATTATCCTATGGAAGAGAAAGCGGACATGTCGTATGCACCGCGTAAGATTGCTTTCAGAGAAGAAAAGGAAAGGCTGGAACCGATCAGTGTTCCAAAAGCGTTTATTGACACGAATCAGCACATGAATAATGCACAGTATATAAGAACGGCATTGGAATTTGTACCGGAGGATTTTCATATTCGCCAGGTACGTGTAGAATATAAGAAAGCGGCAGTATTGCATGATCAGTTGTATCCTTTTATATATAAGGATGATCAAATCATCAAGATTCTGCTTGGAGATGCAGAAGGTCAGGCCTACGCGGTTGTTGAGTTCAAAGGATAGATAGGGGAGGAAAAAATGATCGAATTAGGAAAGAAACAGGTTTTAACAATCAAGCGTGTGAAAACATTTGGTGTATATCTTGGCTGTGAAGGCGAAGAGCAGGCTGTCTTATTACCGTCCAAATATGTGCCGGAAGGCAGCCAGATCGGTGATGAGATTGAAGTATTTATTTATCGTGATTCTCAGGACAGACTGGTGGCCACAACATTGGAGCCAAAGCTGAAACTGGGAGAAACAGCGATACTGGAAGTCAAGGAGGTGGGCAAGATTGGTGCATTTCTGTACTGGGGATTGGAAAAGGATCTTTTTCTGCCTTTTAAAGAGCAGACATGGCGTCCGGAGAGCGGTCAGAGCTGCCTGGTGGCACTTTATATAGATAAGAGCCGCCGTCTCTGTGCAACGATGAAGGTTTATGAATATCTGCGAACAGACAGTGATTATCAGAAAAATGATTACGTTGAGGGTATTGTTTATCAGATCAATGAACATTATGGTGCTTTTGTTGCCGTAGACGGCACGTATCATGGCATGATCCCATCCAAGGGTGTTCATGGCCGTATGAAAGTCGGAGATCGGGTACATGCCAGAGTTGTTAAAGTCAGAGAAGACGGCAAGATGGAACTGACGATGTCAGAGACAGTCAGTGTGCAGATGGACAAGGACGGAGAGAAGATCCTCAGACTGCTGGACAGCTATGACGGTGTATTGCCTTTTACAGAAAAAGCCAGTCCGGAAGTTATTGAGCGTGAGCTCGGAATCAGTAAAGCAGCCTTCAAACGTGCTGTGGGACGACTGCTGAAACAGCAGAAGATCATGATTCAGGGTGGAAAAATCAGACGGATAGGTTGACAAAAAAGCGTATCATTGGTATAATCTTTTTGTAACAATAATGTAACAACTTACAATTGTTTATTAATATCTTGTAATTGCATTTACATAATTATGGGATAGGAACAAAGTAAAAGATAGAAAAGGGGTATACCGATGGTGAATCATAGATATAAGAGAGCTGTGTTAGGTATTACCACAGCTCTTGTTTTTTCTGCATGTACAGTTCCGGCGATGGCAGCACCGATTACGATCAATACAGATCAGAGTATATCTGTTGTTAGCACCGACAGTACCTATGTAGGAGGTCTGGATCTGGAAGCAAGGATCATTACAACTGTTGAGCAGGATCAACGTTCTCCGTATGCGAAGAAGGGCATCGCTGTTGTTGATGATTATCTGAAGATCCATACAGAACCAAATGGCGATGCAGAAGTTGTGGGTAAGCTTTATTCCGGCTCGGGCTGTGAGATTGAGGAAGTCAAAGACGGATGGGCACATATTACATCCGGTGATTGTGATGGCTATGTGGAAGCAAAGTATTTGCTCACAGGTACAGATGCGGAAGCCTATGCAGAAGAACATAAAGTTTCTGAGCTGGTTGCAAAGTCCCAGAGTGAGCAGATGTATATGTACGAAGAACCTTCAGCTGATGCCAAGATTGTGACAACTGTTTTGTGGGATCAGAAGCTGACAGTGCTCGGAGCATCAGACGATGGCCAGTGGGTACAGGTTAAGGTTGGCGACAACACAGGTTACATTCCGGCAGATTCAGTTGTTCTGGATGTGCAATACGAAGAGGCTGTTTCTGTTGATGAAGAGCAGACGAAGAAGGAATCTGAGACTGCAGAGACAAAGACTACTGAGACTGAAGCGTCCGAAACAGAAGCTGAAACAGAGAAAGAGACAACAGCGGAGACGGAGACAAAGGCTGCTGAAACTGAAACAGCAGAAACAAAAGCCGCAGAACCAGAGAAGACTCAGCAGGATAAAGCATCCGCTGCTTCTTATACAGATGTGAATGAAACGGTATGGGCAACGTATTCCGTATCTATCCGTTCAGCAGCATCGACAGATGCAGATAAACTGGATGTACTGGTAGGAAGCTACAGCATTATACGTACAGGCGTTGGCGACAACGGTTGGAGTAAGGTGGATTACAATGGTCAGACAGGCTACATCAAGAGCGAATATCTGACAACAACGAAACCGGCTGCAGCATCAGACAGTACACAGCAGACAACTGAGAAAAAGCAGGAAACGAAAGAAACTGTTTATGCAACAACAGCAGAGAATATCCCTGCCAAGGCATCAGCAGATGCGGATGTTATCGGTACACTGATCGCAGGCTACAGCATTACACGTACATCAGACAGCAATGGCTGGAGTAAGGTGGATTACAATGGTCAGACAGGTTACATTAAGAGCGATTATCTGACAACAACAAAGCCTCAGGTAACTGAGAGCAATCAGACATCTTCTTCATCCAATACTTCCTCTTCTAAGAGTGATATTGAAGAAGTGAAAGAAACCGTTTATGCAACAGCAGGTGTGAATATCCGTGCCAAAGCATCAGCAGATGCGGATAAGATCGGTACACTTGCAGCAGGCGGCAGCATTACACGAACAGGCAAGACAAGCAGCGGCTGGAGCCGTGTTGATTATAACGGTCAGACAGGTTACATCAAGAGTGATTATCTGACGACGACCAAGCCAACTGTAACAAGCAATACAACTGCTTCATCTACTTCATCCAGCTCTTCACTGGGCCAGCAGATTGCAGACTTCGCTGTACAGTATGTCGGTTATCCATATGTCTATGGCGGCAACAGCCTGACAAATGGTGTTGACTGTTCAGGATTTACACAGCAGGTTTACCTGCATTTCGGTTATTCCATTCCGAGACGTGCAAGTATTCAGGCAACTGTTGGCACATCTGTAGCCATCAGTGATCTTCAGCCTGGTGACCTTGTATTCTATGGTGACAGCGAAGGCGTCGGCCATGTTGTTATTTATATCGGTAATGGCAAGGTTGTTCATGCAAGTACACCATCAAAGGGAATTATCATTTCCGATCTGTACTACAGAACACCAATGTGTGCAAAACGTATTATCTAATCAATATACGAAAGAAAAACTGTATGTTTGCAGAGTATTCTGCGGGCATGCAGTTTTTCTTTTTCTTTCCTTTGATCGGTTTTTCAACAATCATTCGACAAAGGACAACGCTATGTGAATAGATGGAAAAATAGCAATTGTTTTATAGAAAACTTTCGATGAAATTCTGATTGTTTCGGGAGTGAAACAATTTAAAAATGTCTAATTGTGAGAATTGCACAATAATTGTGCCAAAACATGTCGAAGTTGCCCGATAGAGGATGAGGACAAGTGAAAAGTTATCACCAGGTTATCCACAGGCAAAAACACTGAAAAGGCGCTATTTTTGAGTTATACACAGAGTTATCCACTTTATCCACAGGTTTGTGGATAAAAAAATGGTGGATATCTTGAGCACTTATGCAAATATATGTTTTGTATAAAACGTAAAAAGTGTCGAATTGAGGAAAAAAAACGCGAAAATACTT